>ENA-OREC01002021-OREC01002021.1-marine-metagenome-genome-assembly--contig:-NODE-2021-length-10846-cov-12.439595_pt1 | contig 10846 bp, 7 predicted proteins | sample MGYA00248626_ERZ508543 | MGnify/ENA primary metagenome ERZ508543 (study PRJEB26211, sample SAMN05518279) | marine metagenome | isolation source: Puget Sound, Washington, USA | host: Bankia setacea... | reverse complement strand
TATGCACCAACTACTATTTGTGACAAAAATGAAATTTAAGAAGACCAGCTATGGAAACACCACAATTATCCTATCAGAGACAAAATTTATGAAGCTATTTCATTCACCAGAACTGTCATTTTGCAAACATAGTCTTCTAATATTAAAGTTTGCACCAAAGTCCTTCATATTTTGAGTTTGAGTGAAAGATATTTGACCTGTATGCACTTTAAAACGATGATGCAATGTACATATCATCAGTATCAGGCATTTTAAAAAGTGCTGATTACACAAAAACTAAAATTTCACCCAGGGAACACCAAGGACATTCTTGTGTTAGTGATATACTTCAGTAGATTATTATTGACTAGTTCACAGGGTTATTTTTGTCCAGAGTTGATCTCTATGTTATCTTATTTGTTGCATGCTTTTGTCAATGTGTTCCTTCATGCCCTGAATAGGAGACAAGAAAATCAAGAGGCTCAAAGCAGAACCCGTATAAACACAGTCCTAACATTAAAGCAGATACATGAATTTCGCTTCAAATTGGTTCAAATCTGTTATTGTAAAATCCTTGACAGGGTGCCATTGGTTCGATCATACCTCATTGAACTTCAAGACAATAATTGTACAAACCATACAGCACATTATAACTAGTGACCTACATTGTAATAGATTACCAATAAAAGGTAGCTACTATAACCTAGTCACAGGTACAAAGACTGTTACACTGCTCACATGTACTTTTGAATTGTACAAACCTATGCAGACCCATAAATTATATATATTTAACAATAGTAGTTATAGATAAATGGAAGTTTGCTCTTATACTAGAGAGAACTTAATGTATATTCTGAGTATTGCTTATACAACAAAAGAAAACTTGAATATCATTGTTTCACAAGCAGTATCTTCTAAAATGTTACAAACATCGAAACAAACAAAACTGAGAAATAAACAATTGTTTAAACAAACTACAAAACTTTTAAGGCCAAGCACTAACTTTTAGATGGTGGTCTATTAGAAATCTCAGCTAATTCATATTGGAAAAAAAACCAAGAAGCAGCATATTTATATGAACAATGCCCTAAATTCAGTTTCACCAACTGGGCCCAAGGGCTTTTCTCACAAGTTGGATAAGGGGCCTACTTGATTGTTTGGCTTAACTTTCAAGCGCACAATTATCTAAAGGAAACACAAATTGGACAAAAGTACCAAAATTAGTGAAAGCTGCATATATTATAAAAGAAATTTTGTTCGGGAAGGCACATTTAAATAGCTAGTTATATTTTGAGAAAAACCAATGTAGATCTGTGGACAAGTCTGCAAGTTTCAAATAGGTCTTAAAACCAAACAATGTTGATGGACATGTACATATTTGGCTGTTCGTTCCGCCCGCCGTCATTGAAATTGGTTGACCTTATGGGGAACTTTTAATCCGTCTATAATCCCATATTTCGACAAGGCTGAATGTTTGGGCTCAGTCAGGTTCAATCATCTAGCACCCGTTGTTGTCTAACAATGATCTGAAAATCGTTAGTACAAAGGAAACAATGGCAACTAAGCTTAAACTTATTCTCATTATTGCAAAAGGGTCCAAATCGTCAAACTTTTGACCATTTAGTTGTGTGTTTGCTCATTTTGAATAACATGTGACAAAACCCTAACGACCTTGGCGAAAATTGAGCTACCAGTTTCACGCTTATTACTCTGAAAATTTATATAAACAGTTAATCCAATCCAGAATTACCCACTTTGTATCAATCAACCAAACAGCAGGTACAGACCTAATGAAATCTCAACAGATCAAGGTTAAACAGTACCAAAGCCAACTGAAGGGATTTGACAGTTACCATGGTTACCAGTATCAATAGTTTCCCTGTCATCTATCACCTGACATGGTCTTGTTTGCTATGATTCCCTAAACTGGCCAATGTATCAATTGAGTTAATAGGGAAATATAATGAACAGTATCGGAAGGTCAATTTTGATTGAATTGAAAAGTAGAGATGTAAAATTTACTACAATTTTCAGACGACAGTGATGCAAGTCTTTGGGTTGGTTTGGTTTGACAGCTCACAATAATACAAAAAGGATATGTCACTACAAAAACAAAGATCATTACAATTTCTAACCAACTAAGTCAATTCTACCATCTAAAGAAAATAGTTTTTGGTGACACAACAGTACCACTAAAATCAGTTGTCAGACATAAACACAGTGTAGAGTTCCATCAATAACTAACTTTGTGAAAGACTTTTGAGTACATTTCTTCAAATCACGACAACTTAAAAGTTTTAAACATCTCCCAACTTAATGTACATGTGCAAGTACTGAAACTTTACTTCAAATGAGTTAATGTTTAACCTAGATGGACGACAGCGAAAAGATTTTAAGTACTATTGAATAAAGTAACAGATAACACCTTTTCGCTATCACCACCCGTCTACACTCATGCTCAATTGTTCAAATCTCTTGTTTGAACAAAAGCGATAATCAGGAAGAAGATTTTGTTTATAAGATATGCCAACTTCTTTTAACGGAAATCTTGAGTTACCACATATCGACATTCAACCCTGTGGTCTCGATAGAATAGCAAAGGTATCAAAGTCACAGAAATAGCAAACAATGTCATACCTGAAATTTTGACCCATGTATTAAAGGGTAAATGCAAAAGGGTACTAAGTGCTGCTTAACAAAGAATCAGACACTATTCTTTTGTCATCAACTCACTGATTACAATCCTGGTAAATTTGATGGTTAATTCTAAGTTATCAAAACTCAAAACTTTAGCTGCTTTTAATCAATCAAGTCTTTTTCAAGTTTTTCAACAGACATACATGTGGGGGAAAGCATCTCTCAGTTCTTCAATTTGTGAAGGGCTGAAGAATTTATGTACTTCTACCATGTGAGTGAAAGTATGTACAAAAATGAGGTTCTGGAGACAAAACATGAATTCCTTTGCATTTTATGTCAGAGAGGTAAAAGTTTAGCTATTGTTGATTACAAAAATGTCACACATTAATTAAATCTGATTCATTTGTATACTTCAGTGTTCAATATTAACAAGTAATTTGACTTAATCTGACATTCACTTAGCTGAAAATATTCATAAAATTTGTAAATTATATATAATTCTAATTACTACTTTTTTTCATTTTTCAAAGATGATTACGAGCATGTACCTTTAAAACCTGATCTCAGTCTGTAGATCTGACTTCAAAGATGTGTTTAAGCTGCCTTACATATCTCATGGAATAATGCGTTTGTATAATGGTACATATATACCAGTTACAGGAATATTTCTTTATCCTGGGACAGACAGACTTGTAAATCTCAGTGTTAACACTTCTTGTGAAAGAGCTTATTGACTTTGTCTGGATGGGTTATCAAATAATCTTTGCTATGGGTGATAAAATAACTAATTATACTGCAGACATATAATAATCAGCTTCACAAATTGCTCAGAATGTCTTGGTGTGAGATTTGATGCCAAGGTTCTTGAACCCATGGAAACTAGAATCGTCAATGGCAACTGAATGGATTTAACATTTGGAGTACAGAATTGTGTAACAACAGAGATTATACGTCTTGTACAGACAATGGAGTACTGGTCTAGAAGTAGCAGACAACAAAGATGTGATTTGTTTCTCATTCAATTCAATTAAGTTTGTCTATTTCTTCATGTTTTCTTTTTACTTTCAGTCTCGTTCTCTCACTATTACCCTTGTGTTCATCGTTTAGAAGCTCCTTTGTACTTAGCCCTATCCAGATGTGTTTGTAAACGAGGCTTGTGTAAAAAAATATTGGCTCACTTGATATCATCATTATTTCCTCGTTTATGATAAATTTAGGGGTTATAACATAATATACATTTATAAAATACCCGTTACAATAATGCGTTAACTAGGAGTATTATGAATAAGCAGTTACATCGTTTTTACATCACACAGGTGAGTGTATGAGTCACAAAGTACATAACCCTGAAACAAAACCAACGAACAAAGTACTTTTACCTCGTGTCACCTGTTCATGGCCTAGTACTTTCACTGTCAACGTGTTTTCAAATCCGGTCACATTTAAAAACAATCAATAACTCCTGACCTAATTATGTCCCAATGCCCAATTTCCATTATCACGTTTTTTTTCTGTTTTGTTTTTCCTCTCCAAAGCTTATATCTCCTTCTGTTTGACACAACAAGTCAATACTTCATAGATAATCCAGCAATATCTTTTCCATTTTGTTACATTCTATAAATCCACAAGCATTTACTCACCAAACAATTCTTTTTATTTTAAACACAACTTATCACAACATAATTCAAAATTCTTACCATATAATTTTTCATTTCTCCCCCCTTAAAGTTCCGAACGACCTAACACTTCAAAGTATCCAGTGTATATGTGGTTTTAGACTTGTATTTTATCCATATTGACAACCTGTCAGTCAATTGAAAAAAACCACACTTCTCTCTCAACTTTTGCGGGAAAAAATGTCGAGAAAGTCCTAAGCACAAACATACAAATTATAAAAACCGCAGACGTCTATCCATTTACCACATATCCACTCAAGGTAGCCCCTCCCCACGTGTCTACTATAAATCCATACTTTACTGTCACATCAACCTGTCTGCTAGTATGCTTTAATGCTGTAACTGCCTCATATATAATAAAAAATAAGAAATCATCCAACATTTCACAGGTAAACTTACTTCATATTTTTAATACATTTTCCACAAGCACACAAAAACGAACCGCCGTAACTCCAGATAGGTGAAAAAGGTGATTCGAACAGAAGTTTAAACAATAATAAACACGGCACTTCTACTTTTCAAAACTAAGAACACAAAACTTCCCACTAAAACATGCCCGCGCGCCAACGTTGAAAAATAAAGGTGGGATGATGACAACGAGATTTCATGTATGTATCACTGCCGCGTCTATACATAGCTACACTGACATTTGCCCTACATGTACATAGCTAGACGGTAGACAGACGGTAAAGGCAAAGCATGTACATAGCCCAGACCAAGTGTGTATAAAATATAATCATATCGCCTACTTGAAGGAAAAAGGTTTATGCAGTACAAATCTATCGGTGTTTCTGCCTGTCAGTTGATAAGGCCCATTTAAAAACACTTTACCATGCCTATATGCTGATACAGTCATTTTTAATATGCAACAGAAACTGTTTGGGATTTTTAAACCATGCTTACACAACTGAACTATGGTGTATTTATTAGACTGGGTTATATTAGTTAGCTACCTCCTAACCATCCAGTGAGGGACAGTATGTTTGTATGCTCAGGTGAGGTCGACCCGGGTCAATACGCCTGCCTAGTGACCAGACAGGTAATAAAGTATGATACCGGGGTCACGACCTTCAAACTTTTACCTCAGATGACCTAAAATTTGACCTGGGTAAAGGATAGAACATGTAAGAGGTGTCAGAATGATCTAGAGATAGTACTTACAGGTGAACTTCCTCCAGGTAAATGCCAGGCCAACTGGAGGGGGAAAGTAAATAGGTAGAGGAATTGTTCAACACTCTTGACACTCTGTATTTATGTATGATATTTTATCTATGCTTATGCACTGTTATGTCATGGCATGGTCACACTGACAGTGAATAGATTGGCATGTCACACGATCCTTACCTATTTAATTAGTGTAATCCAACTGTATTGATGATCATTTCCAAGTTCAAATCATATTTATATTTGTCCTCCTGTTCACATATTTAATAGTCCATTCTTTCCCGCAAATCTTGAGCAATTATTTTAAACCATGGATCTTTTACCGGATTCTTACAGGGAGTAGTGAAGGTATACATTTGATTCTCAAACTACAGATGGAATTTACATTGGTCATTATATTAGCAGAGATCTTAGGAAAGTAAATGATGTAGTTACTGCACTAACAGTTAATCACTCTTAGTTTGCAACAGGTAAGATGGAACAATCAATTTATGAGTAGGCATGGCAACCTTTTGAAAATGACTCGATTAAAACTATTGATAATTAATACAAAATTTATGTAAGATGCAGTAAGAGCCCTGCCCTTATGCCCATGGTAACAATAGTATACATTTGTAACCATTTCCTTGCCTAGTTACAGCAAACATTGACTAAACCATAATATTATCTCTATATCCTTATATCCAGTCTATCATGGCTTTTCCCGCTCTCGTAAAATTCAGGTTTAGAGGGAGCGAGAAAAATAGTGTTGTTAAACTTGACACCTTGACAACTACTGCTACCTCAGTAAAATAACACACATACAAATGTTAGGGCGCCTTGAACACTGACGCCCTAACAGAGTACCCACTTGTAAATTCAGGATCAATATTCTAGGGGTCACGTCCTCCCAATAGGCCCTTTACGTGGTGCGTCACTATCACTCAAATGTCATTATTATCCAACCATTTTCAGCATCCCTTAAACAACTAGGGGGCGCACGGTTGGTTTCAAAATTCAAAACCCTATGTATATCCTTTATTTGTTCCGTCATTTTGTAGTCCGCTAACTTTCATTTGTCATTGCGCATGAATAGGAAAAAAGGGGCCAGGGTGATGGGTTACCACCTTTAGACGGGAGAGACAATAGGTTAATTCTAGATGTCAGTTTTCAGCAGCAGAGGAACAATAGGATTCCTATCAGTGTTAACTGGGTGTTATTTTTTTTACACGGTTTCCAAAGTACGGTAAAACCGTGGGAAAACTTGGATCTCTATGGTAAAACTACTAATTTTTTTCTCCCCCTCTCTTAAATTGACTGTTATTTTACTCCGCTCAGCATGACTTTCTGAATTCCATTCAATAGATTTTGTAAATTAGTTAACATTATTCAAAAGATTGAGAAAATATTGTTTTTCTTTTAAAATGCCTGGAATGAAATACAAAATGTTTAAATATGATTTAGGATTATTTTCATTTCGAACAACAAGTGCCTTATAACGCATTTATCAATGGAGAAACAAAAATAATGTTCTCAGTAATTTTATTATTCTTGATTATTTAATAATGGTCTGTATACAATTTTATCAGCTTTGATTCATCAGTAAACAAGAAGATAATTTGTCAAAACATCCATAAGCGTCCTGCGAATAACTGGGGCAAATTGTATGACATAAACTGTGACCTTGTAAAGATTTTATGGGCGGTTTCATGGGCGAGTGGGCATTAGGTTTTAGTAGCCTATAACAAACATACTGAAGCCCAAAAATGACATATAAACGTCCCATTACAATGAATAGGCAATACGATATAAGAATGTCAATGTCAAGTGTCAATGATAATTGGTATTAAAACTTTCAATTCAAATTTAATATGATCTTTTTATTTTTCATTTTATATTTTATATGTTGCTTCATCAAAAACTGTACAGCAACAATACAGTCCTAAAACATAGCCATACAATTGTACATGGTAAGAACTAAACAAATCAATAGGCTACATGGAAGTATATACACTCATTTGTTAGCAGTTTTAGATTTGTGTGATATTATAACCCTATCTGACAGGAGCCTGTTATGTGAACCAAGAGTAGAATAGTTAAGTAGAAATTAACTGACCAAGCTGTCGAATAGTACACACTATTTAAGTAACTTTCCAGACCAAACATTTCTGTCAATTTATAATTTCCATTACTTGTGGAGGAAATCTAAAGACACCAGTGTCCTTAAGGGCTTTTATCGCAACTATGGAAAGCAGCTTGTTTTGGTTCTGTGTGGATTTTTTTATCACCAAAATATGTAAAGAGTAAACAATACAATACCTGCATGTAAGTGCCAAGTTAGGGGAAAGCTGAATGAGTTGAGTTTGCCAGGGGAAGCCACCTGTTAAAAGGCTACATGTGCAGTTATATAGAAAAACAAACACCGCCTATTATACACCCAAATTTGCTACATATGCATAAGCAAATATTTGAAAAAGGGGCATACAACTCTGTTAGGAAAGGACGAATAGAAAACCCAGCCTTTACTCACAACTACGTACCATGGATGATAATCCTAGAAGGTTTCAAGATCATCCAATGAAAACTGTAGCAGATGTTGTGTTCACAAGAATTTGCTAAAGGACAACCATTTCGGGCGTATAACAATGATACAATTCAAGCAGTATATGCAAAAGCGTTTTAGCTGCTTTCTTCAATCAATAACACTTATAGCTGATTTGTTTTGACCTTTCAACATTCAGAACTTGATACCAAGACCTGAGAACTGCACCTTCCTCACTTGTTTGGCACCTTCTTCCCTATTAGCTCCAAGGTAACACCTAGGTTAACATCAAAAACGACTGAATATGTGCTAAAAGAAATTGACCCCTAAACACAATGCTCTGGAACTGTCAATGTAAAAGTATTATAAAAGACTTCCAGGGGAAGTTGATACAGACAAGAGTTCATGTCACATTTTGTCCACCACTTGTCATTTCTGCGACTATTGAAAAGGTCAACAATATTTCCATTCCCTCCTAGTCAGATGATCACGCTCCTCATTGTCTATGCTATATAACTGACTTCTATCATATATTGAACGGGTGAAAGCGAAAAAGGTTCTAGGTATTTTGAATATAAAGAAGATAGAACACTTAAATGTATATTTTAACTTCAATGAACATGTCTCAAATACATACATAGAAGTTGGTATCACAGAACGCCATTTGGAGTGTGAAATGCATACTGTGCGAGGACCTGGGCCTAGTAATTCCAAACATTAGGATCCCTAGGAATTTCTTTCTACACAGTCAGAATTTGCCACACTATAGTCAGAGTAATGTTAATTCTATCAATCATGATATATTTACATTGCATCTATTTGCACAATGCTCGTATTGACAAATTGTATCATTATTGGCAATAAAAGCAAATGAAGGCTTAAGTTTAGTCCAACTCTTGTCATGGCTTTAAGATAAATCTGTTGTAAACTGTCTGCAGTGGAATAGTATATCTACTGCTGAAGTCTACAGCCATAAATTTATTCTTTTGTCTACAAATGTAAATTTATCTTTCACAACAAAAAGTGCATTGCCTGAGTATCATTACATATCACCAAGGAGCCATTACTCATCAATCTAAACTGTAATCTCTGTAACAATCCATCAATTTACATTTCATATTAAATAAAGCTTATAAACTGTGCTTATTTATTAGTTATATTTGAACATAATTTTTTTCTTCTAAAACTGCATTTCTATAGAGCTTACCAAATCATTGATCTTCAAAATAGTGCCACTGCTGATAAGCCCTTTGGCATTAAAATCAGAGAGGAAACAATTCTAAAAGCAGCAAAATGTCCCAAGATTACAGTTTATATCTACTTCTGTGTCACCATAACCAACTCGGCACATAATTCTAAACTATTTCCCCTATTTCATCAGTCTAGACATGAGAATTCACTTCGGGGAAAACCCCAGCGTTGAAATATAGACGGAAGATAGGGTAAATCTGAGGAACAATCTCGCTAAAATTAATGCCAATTTCAACATAAATACCACTATATCATCTCTACCTGAGTGTCTATAAACTGCAAGACATTCTTCTTAACGACAGTAGATGAACCTGACATGGTAAAGGCATTGGGTTGGACAGAATTTTGACATGTTTCCAATGGAACAGTGTAAAAGTGTCAACAGTTATGTTGGAATTCAATAAGCTCCCCGACAGATAACTCCTCATAACCTAGAGAAAACAATGACAATTACCGACTGCCATAGAAATACGTCATTTATCCCTATGTTAGAGATGCCTTTACTGGTTCGTTAACGTTCCTCAGTTCCTATCTGATACATTAAACCTGCAGAACTTGTTGTAAGAGCCATTTTGATTGGCAGTATTGTAGCATTACTATTATCTTTTTCAAATAACTTCTGCTGTTTTCTCTCAATATGGGACCTCTATATGTTTATCAAATACAATAAAACTGAATAACATACAGTTTATACCCTTTTCTGATGGGTACAACATTAGTACAGTATTACAACAGTTCTTTCTTTGATGCAATGTTAGTCTGCATAGAACATGATTATATTTTCATTACCTCAATTTCGTATCTTCTAATTTATAATGAAGAAATTAAACTAGTGTTTGTTCTTCCTCAACACCTAAGTATATAATTGAAATTCACAGAGAACATCACAGACAATATTACTTGTGTCATACAAACAGGAATTAAGCTTACCTCAGCGTTCTTCTACATCTCTGTTGGTACTAATAAATAGGAACATTTATCGAAAGCTCGCCTTTTCTTCTGAAAAATATAAGATGATTATTTTATGCTATTATTTTTAGGCTAAATAAAAAATATAAAGTACATGTGTCTGTGTAAGATGTAAGTGTTATTTTTCTCATAATCATAATTATGTCATATATTGTGGTATTTGGAAAAGGAACAAGTTCAAACCAGATAAGCTACATACCGTAAAAATGGGAACTTTACTTGTTATGTATCTTTTGGTAATGCATTATGGTATTTAAAGATTTAAAATTTGAGAAATCACTATCCATCTGTTTAATGGAGTTTGCTGCACGTAATGTAACCAGCCTTTTAACCAGACTATTGACTTAGCAGCATACACAGACAGTGCAAACCTATAAAACATTCTGAATAATAAATGTAGGTATTTCTGATAAAATATATGGTATATAAATGTTGAATGATGCACTAAAAGTTAAAACTGATGAGTTCATGGTTAAACTACACACACATGTTCTGAGCAGACTTTAGTCATCTGGGCATGGGTGTTCTGAGCAAACTTTAGTCATCTGGGCATGGGTGTTCTGAGCAAACTTTAGTCATCTGGGCATGGGTGTTCTGAGCAGACTTTAGTCATCTGGGCATGGGTGATGTTTCATTAAATTATCCTAGG
>ENA-OREC01002020-OREC01002020.1-marine-metagenome-genome-assembly--contig:-NODE-2020-length-10846-cov-12.515368_pt1 | contig 10846 bp, 10 predicted proteins | sample MGYA00248626_ERZ508543 | MGnify/ENA primary metagenome ERZ508543 (study PRJEB26211, sample SAMN05518279) | marine metagenome | isolation source: Puget Sound, Washington, USA | host: Bankia setacea... | reverse complement strand
TCTTAATAGTGATTAATGTCTTAACTGCTGGGTTAATGTCTTAATAGTGATTAATGTCTTAACTGCTGGGTTAATGTCTTAATAGTGGTTAATGTCTTAACTGCTGGGTTAATGTCTTAATAGTGGTTAATGTCTTAACTGCTGGGTTAATGTCTTAATAGTGGTTAATGTCTTAACTGCTGGGTTATGCATGCATTCTATATACTGTTCAAACACTTAATATTCACTTTTCAGGTACAGATATCAAAGAAGTGAATATAACCTTTCAATCCATAAACGACAGCGGTATCGTAACAGCTAATAAGGATTTGACTTTCAACATTACCGGCAATATCCGACTAACAAATGTCCCGGACCACCCAACTCCAGTCATTTCGATAACAGGCCCGAATAGTTACATTCAGATGAACACTGGGGATCCTTCTTGTATCACAAACATTGACCTTTGCACAACCGGCTTTACATTTGCTCTCGATGTTTCCTTCGCCAATCTCTCAGATTACACGTTCATCCTATCAAGTGGCGGTCAGCTGTCAAACCACATAGGAATCTCTTTCTACTACAACAACAATACGCTCACTTACATTGTCAGTTCGTCAACGTTAACTTGGAAATTAGTTGTACATTACACACCGGTACTACAGCAGTGGCAGCATTTCGAAATCACCTGGAACAAACACGTTGGCATTGAGTTGATATTGAATGGCCAACATATGGGCTCTAACGGTCAACCAACACCAAGTATGAACAGCCGGACGACGTTTCTATGTGTTGGATGTAGCCATGGCAAAAACAGTGTTGATTTAAACTTCATGGTCAGTGGTATAAGGCATTGGGCGTCAGACAGGACACATCTGGTCAATGCTGGGGGTAAAGATGGTCAGTAGATAGATCTGGTTTTCTTTCGTCCTAATCCTGATACGTATTGTAATGTTATCTAACTATAATTGTATCCATATGCCAGATAAGCCCATCTCGTTACAGTTTCAAACTGAGGCTTTTAAATTAAAATATCGAAATAAGTTTGACATGTACACACATCTCTGAAAAAAATAACTGGACATTATTATTCTGATTCCAGTTGTTGACACACTTCTAGAAAAACTCCGTTATTGATTTCATTTAAAAACCATATAAATTGCAACATTTGACAATCGAAAATATGATGATTCTATTGTTCTGAAATAATTCAACAGTTTCGAAACTTTCGAGAACATTGGTGTGTATGTGATGTCGAAACAGTACGAATATATACGAAACCACTACGAAATTAACTGAACCTTCTATAGATAATAGTCATATCTAACCTGCTTTATTTTTCTTCCGCTGCAGCACAAACCACGTTAGAATCAGCAACTACTGCGACACTCAACTCTATAGCAACAGCAACGCCATGAACAACAGACGTATACACTACCACCACAGGTCACAGCTGATAATATATCTAGATTGTAACAAATATACACAGAACAATGTATACACTTGGGCTATTATGGCCTATTTATCAACATGACTAAAATCGCATATTGGTACTTGGTTTATTTATCTATGTTGTCAGTACATTTATGTCATATTGCTTGGTTAAATCGAACGTGCGATGTTGTACATGTCGCATATATTGCTTGGTTAAATCGAACGTGCTATGTTGTACATGTCGCATATATTTGCTTGGTTAAATCGAACGTGCTATGTTGTACATGTCGCATATATTTGCTTGGTTAAATCGAACGTGCTATGTTGTACATGTCGCATATATTGCTTGGTTTAATCGAACGTGCTATGTTGTACATGTCGCATATATTGCTTGGTTAAATCGAACGTGCTATGTTGTACATGTCGCATAAATTGCTTGGTTAAATCGAACGTGCTATGTTGTACATGTCGCAATAATTATTGCTTAGTTACATGAAGCAAAATAAGTGTTTTTTTTAAAGATTTTTTTATAAATTATCATGTTTGCGCCTCTATTTTTCTTTAATAAATGTGAGCCATAATGAGAATTGTCATTGTGTTCTAGATATGTTGTATATTACGAACATAACTGTTACAATCTTCCTGACACAACGTGTATGCCAACACGGGTCTAGTATTATCTGTGTTTGTTGATTTTTGCGAACATTTGCTGAGTAACAGAAAGTTTGTTCTCGCTTTCCAAACAATACTAGCACAAACAAAGACGAACATTTGCAGAATAACCAACGTTTGTTCTCGCAATCCAAACAATATCAGCACAAACAAAGATATCAGTACCACAATCAAGGATAAGACAACATATATATATACTATTTTAAACAGAGCGACTAAATCTACATCAAATCAAATGTATGCGAGGAATGTAAGTATTTCTGGTTGTAATGTTATATCATAAGCTTTAAAACTAGAATACAAAATGCCGCTTGATGTAAGGTAAATTTTAATCAAATCGATTCTCCATAAAACGTAATAACATGAATTACGATTGATCTGAACCGCGGCTGATGTGGATCTACCGATCATGGTTGAGGCGTCGCCTTTTATACTCGCCCATGAGTTGGGCGAAAATCAGGGTTTGTTTGGGGCGATGGGCGTATCACCCATCTTTCGTCCAATTGTTGGACGAAATGACGTCATCGCCCATCCTTTCGCCCCAGATGGTGGGCGAAAATTGTGGGCAAACGCTAGCAAACAAAATGGCGTCATCAAAAATCTAAACTTTACAATAGACCCAGTGAAAAGCACTTATTTCAGACATCAACACATGGATTTGGTATGTTTTAAACATGACGTTTACTACAGTTAAGTTGCACCGTGTTATAAACATCATAAACTACAATGCACAAGTAAAATTGCGGATTCTGACAGCTCAAAGTGTATCAGTGTAAAACATACAACAAAAACATGGGTTATAAACACGTATAAGTGAAGTTGAGAGCAATGAAAGGTATGATTGTTTACAAGAAAGTTACTTTGTTATGATTACGTTGTTTGTTTACAATGTCACCGACTAAATCGGTTTCCGAAGTAGTTAAAACATGAGCGTAAACAAAGTGCTGAAAACGGGAGCGCATCAATATAGGCTCCGTCATGCGAAATCTGATTGATCCATAATATTGTGTGTGGTCTCATATCATATAGGCTACATTGCATGTGAAATTAGCTCATACGTGATATGTTATGTGAACCCAGCTTATATAGGTTACGTTATGTGCTATCAAGTGATACATTATATATTATTTATATTCAAGAAATACATAACATGCTGATAGAAATGAGGCGATTCATGATATGTTATGTGAAATCGGGTAATATAAATATATGCTTCCATGTAGGAAAGTAGGTGATATGGGATACCTTATATGGTCTAAGGTGATAAAGTGTATGCTATGTGAACTCCGGTGATATTGGTTATGACTTTTATGTGATATCGATTTTAATTGTGATAAAAAGTAATAACGGACTGCCAAATGCAGTACACATTAACTGTGACAATTAGATATGCGTCAACGTAATCGCACCTTTTTGAAATCAAAAACATACGACAGTACTGTTGTTTAATTGGGTTTTATTATAAAAACTATTACAAACATTGAAAAAAACAATTCAGATCTTTAACAAATAATCAAATCAACAAAATTAACAACATCAATATTCATTTTAATGTTTTACCAAGGAGTTTTAGTAGAGAACAGCTATAAACGAGTGGTTTGAGAGAAAGTAGAAAAGAACTATTCGGTACACACGATCAACTGTGCATATCGATGTAAGAATTGAAATGATAGCTCCTCCATAGCATGATAGCTCCTCCATAGCATGATAGCTCCTCTATAGCATGATAGCTCCTCCATAGCATGATAGCTCCTCCATAGCATGATAGCTCCTCCATAGCATGATCAGACTTGTAACAATAGCATCATGAAAGTTAAATATTGGAAACAAAACCATCATTTAGCACGTCAGCTGTTATGTAATTTAATATTGTCTCATCGTAAGGGCTTTACTTATAACACAATCTCAATCATTCTGACACATGTCTGTGTGTGTGTGTTTTCTCGATATTCTGACACATGGCTGTGTGTGTGTTTTCTCGATATTCTGGAGTTTAACGAATACATCGTAAGGGCTTTACTTATAACACAATCTCAATCATTCTGACATATGTCTGTTTGTGTGTGTTTTCTCGATATTCTGGAGTTTAACGAATACATTGAATTATAAGTTAAGTATATAGTTACAGCTTATTGTTAACTTTTCAGTTACCTTAGTTCATATATACATTATTATATATATATATATATATATATATGTGTGTGTTTTGTGAATGAATAGGTGCATCCTCAAAGCTATAGCAATGACGTTAGATAGGCGTCGGCATCAATAGGCCAAGGTGTCGTTTGAAAGTACAACCAATCATTTGGGGTAAGTAGTGAATGTGGACATTTTCAGGACTCCGTTTGAAGATCAAATTAAACAGATACACGACAAGAGCACACTGATCGAGCTAGATACATCAGAAGTTGTCACAAGTAAGTCATGAAACAGGGTTTGAATTTCAGTCTATTTATTTTTAACTCAAATAATAAAGATTATTCAATATACTAGGCAGTTGAGCAAGTACAGAGTGAGGGGGAAACGTAGAACATATATATCTATATTTCTGTACATACTATTACCAGTTATAATCAGAACACTGTGTATACCTGGTCATACAATTAACTGAAAACAGGTTATATACTTTAATTGCAGTAACACAAACTATCGATTTAGCGATGTAAAAGAAGAAGTGATTGAATCAATTTTGCAGATCAAGTACCAACATTTATGTTTGAGATTGCTAATTAAGATGCCCATATATAATATACACACTACATTTTATCATCAAGTCTAGAACCACAACAAATATATGTGTGTCATTATCACCGCGTTAATCCTTTCTATATACAGATAATGTCCTTCATCATTTGTTGAATTATTGCTTCTTAAGGCATGTTTCAGCTTTGCTTTTATACAATCATTTCTTTTTACGTCTATTGTTAAAGGTTGACCGTGTTCCAGTTTTCCATTATAGTTGCCATCATAGATGTTAATTCTTCCTCTTCACATTTGTTGATGGTAAGTTGGGTTGTTTGTCCCAATCTTCAAATCTTCATATCCCTCTCTGTGGATTCTCTCGTTGCTTGATAAATCGTACTCTCCAAATTCGGTTTTCTTTGTTTTTCTCAACCTGTGGAGAGAAATACTGTATTATAACTAATAGCTTGATACATTGTTCAACTTGTGATATTGTTTCGGCCAAATGTTGTTGAGATATGAAGTTTATTTGTTTAAACAACATACTAACCGGGTAAACTATGTTCTGTTCAGTTACATTATCACCTATATTACATACTTCCCTTTTTATATCATTGTAAACAATTGCTTTCCGTCTATAACCAATACAGGACCAAACTCTTCTTCAACGACATCATGAGCATCATTTGTTTATCCGAGAACACAGAATATCAATACTCTTTTATGTTGTATATATTTGTCAATAATAAGGGCGTATGTACAATGGAAATTATTTTTTTGATATTGTTGAAAAGGTCTTGACTATAAGAACATGCACATAGCACGCTCAGTGATAATAATCTATACAGTCTGTTAGACTGTTTGAACAGTAAAACATACGACACTATCTGAGGTGATAACGCCATTGTAACGATTAGTACATTAATGTCACACCTTCTTCTGAAAAACTTAGACAATACAATACGTCACCTGGCCTTGATGAAGAAACCAGCTCCAGCAATTACCAGGACAGCAAACACAGAAGCCACCACAGCGATAAGAATGATCTGTGTGTTATTTAGGTCATTAGATGACTCGTCTTGAGTGAGTGCCTCTGCCTTGCAATGTGTCGCTAAAATGTTCATATTTACACTTGTTTTAGTATTAACATTACTCATCACATGTACCTGTTCAGCGATGTGTATACAAACAACAAACAACCTGTCAACACACACGAAACCTATAATAATACATTTTCATAAGTCTATTCGATTATGTGTGAGCTGTTCGAGTTGAAAAAAAGAGTGTGCTTGCTTGGTTTGGGCTACATACCAATACCACTTTTCAGTTGTGTTATATAAAATTATGTATATAAAACAACATCAACTTGAGTAGGTATGTGTCGATTGACCAGAGTGAAATTTAGCCATCAACTTATTTTAATTATAACTGCCTTTATATCATCTATTTGGTGTTGGAGACTCCACTCGGTTTAAGAATTCAATGTACTATCTTCGATATAAAACTAGAATTTTAAGACAAAAGTACCTTCACTTTCCGTCCAAGCTTTGTCATTTAGTTCAGGGCGACACGACTTGCATTCATTTTCTGGATTGGTATCGGTGTCGTTAAAACAGTCACCATCAATGATACAGTTTTGTGCCTGAAATAGTTAACGTGAATGATATGAACAAATAGACAAATAGTATGTGCCACTAGATTTTCAAAAGTATGTTTTCTAAAAGAAGTCAACACTAACATGGGTAAGAAGACATCTGATAAGTGATTTGACTTGCTAAATAATACATGACTCTGTCATTACATTATTATCATGTTTTAGAAGATTCCATATGGATTTGGCCAAAGATGGACCAAATTGGTCAAACAACAAGAAGTACCTTTCTAGAACATGATGCAACAAAAGTGTTTTCATCCACAGTGCAGTCATGGCAGATAGAATTGTGTACAATGTGAGTCCAGGTTTCATTGCTGTACGTTTTACCGTCGTTGCTAATCTTGATTATGGCACTGTGTCTCCTATGTAAGCGACACATAACCTCGTTAGTGGTCATAAACAAAGCCGGTGAAACAAGCGTCTCTCCAGGATAGATGTCACTCTTACTCATCTGAAAGTATGTCAAACAAATCTAAAACTCTAGCTAGTGTGTCATTTGTAATGATGTTGAAGTGTACATTGCATATGCTCTTAATAGAAATAAGTATTTCAACCGTTGAAAAGTAAGAATGATTGCTTACTCAAAATATAGCGTAGAGGATGGTTTAAAGCCATTTAAAGCCATTGGCATACTACTTTGCAAACGAAAATATTTAATATTGCGAGTTAAAAAAAGAATGAAACAAAAAAAGCATACAGAAATGAATTACATTGTGTCTTTATTTCTCACCTTAATGAGTTCATATCTACAGGTAAGGGTGGAAGATTGGACAAAGTTGAATCCGTACACCGGAGCTGACATACAATCATCCGTGGCATCAATATCACAGATGTAAGGTACGGTGCCAATCTCGGGTACCACATCCTTAGAGATCTCACAACTCTCTCCCGAGTACCCGTCCTCACAATTACATAAACCTAGGGGAGGAAAACATAAGTACATGTATATATACGACTGTCTTCTTAGTTCAAATTGCTGTAACAAGATCGCCAATATGCTAAATAAACTCATAACTTAATCTAAGCATGTCTAACACGTTTGAAATCTAAATAGTTACACTAAGACCGGTTTTCCGATCAAAGAGCAAACTACTTTAACGATACATATTTGTTGACACAACAATAACATGGGTATATCGAATATTTAAATGATACTGACCCTTTAAAATTGATCAACAATTGGCTTGAAAGTTAAACTCTTAGGCCTACCTCCAATTATGGTTCTGGATCAATGACTCAATGGCTTAGGATGTCCACATATATGTCGTTAGTGTATACCATAGAAGGCATCTTTCATGTCATGTGTTTTTTTTATATAATTGCAAATACTGAGACTCAAACATCCGTTAACACATATCCAAAGCACACCTAATATACACTTGGGTTATTCGTACCTTCTTCACAGGCTCCATGTGCACCACAGTCTTCCACACAATTGTTTCCTAGGATCTGTTGAAGCTGGCTCTCTTGTATGGGAGATCCCTCCGTCTCGTTTGCCTCTCTCAGATAGTTAGCCTCGTCCACACAAGTTGCAACTATGTCACGAATGGCATCTGTGGCCCAGTCAAAGTTACCCGTCGACTGAAAGAATGAGACAATTGGAATGAATAAAGCTTGTTCTGTATTGCGTAACTTTCGTATTTTTATTCACGTGAATCCGACGATTCTTTAGTTGGCCTATTTTAAGACTGTGTAAGAGTTCGCTCCCTTGTACGTAGGCATTTATATTATGTATAGAAATGATTATAGTAAAAAGTACTTAAATTGTGTTTATGATGTCAAGGACAATTCATTAGTTATATTTGCCCATGTCAACCTAATATTTAATGTATTTACCGTTAGGTTAACTTATTACGACAGTGTTCAGTGTGTTGCAAATTGGAATGGGCACTTCTATAACATAAACAGAACAATGGGGAGTTTTCACTACTTTCTTTGATAACAATACCAACCCCAGAATTAATGTGAATTTAAAGAGTTGTCCCTCAAATGAAAAAAAGAAATACTCTTAAACTGATCCTACATTGAGCTACTTACGTTTAATACAACGTGTTCTGCTGTTGTGGAAATTAATATGTTCGACGAGAAATTGTGTTAAATTCCATGAGGTTTAAATGGTAGATAGGCTGGTATCAATGACCATGAGAATAGGTTCTACTTACGTTGTAATCAGCGGCGCAGTTCTCAACCTGTTCTGTGATGTTGCTGAGCAGAGCCTGGCAGTTTTTGGTGACGCTACTCTCCCTGATAAACTTATCACACCTCTCCATGGATTCCTCATAGGTCATTTGACTCACATCCTGCAATCATGTTGGAATAAAACAAACGTCAGGAGTTTGTTTTACGAGATAAACGTGTGGGAATCGGAAAAAAATAGAACTGCCAGTAGTCATGTACGTGTCCAAAATAATACTGATGATTAAATAAACAAATTATTTGTTAATTCGGAAATGCTAGGCTATTGTTGTTTCACCAGTAGCAATACTCACAGTTGCACGAAATATGTGAAAAACTGAATATTAGAAATAGAAAGTGTAAACTATTAACTAGGAAACATACGGGTGTGATGAAGCTGGTTGGTGTGGTGGGTTGACTGTCCACTTGGCGTTTCCTCCTGTGGTTAGTTCTGGTCAGTACTGGGGTCACAGCCTGTGCAACCAATGTAGCTGTGATGTCATTTCCTGCAATAAATTAAATCGGTTAAATTTATTGAAAATGTGTATTTTTTGTCAATCAGCTAATATGTACGTTCTCGACGATATAAGACATAATTCATTCGTATCTGTTCTCTAGAATATATCAGTGTTTTGTTTCATCATTAAGTTACCCTAGAAGTGTATTGTTGACTATTTGCTCTTTGAACTTGATAACGATATGCATGAAACATAAAAGGCGACATGCATGTTACGAAAGAAGTTATGTGAAGCATGTATTGTTTATAAGAACGAAATTATACTTCCGGTAACAGTACAGCATCCTTCTCAATATGTTCTCTTATTCTCTTATCATCGGTATAATTTAAAGACAAATGCTATGAACACTTTCTAAATACATGTTAAATATCAAGGGTGGCGGAAGTAATTCATTTAATCAAGCCTAAAAAACTAAATTCCAGCTTTGTATAGTAGAATGGTTGCCAAATTTAGTCCTATAACATCGACAACCACCAAAGACTAGAGCGTCGTTGACAACAGCGGAACATTTACGAGGCTTCCTAACACTCATTATGTTCAAGTAAAATACGAATAACTAGATGATGAACATTTTTGCTATTAAGATAATTGTTTCTTGTTGGTCCCAAATGTCGTTATAACAGAACTTAAATTTACGTTTTAAACAGCTTGCACATCTTTTACATTTATTTTGAGTGGGACGTTACCGTATAAAAAATCGTTCTATTGTTTCGTAAGGTGATTGTAGCGGAACATTATTGTATACACAATCGTTGTATTGTATATACAATTAACTTTTATCGGAACGGCTGTCTATAAACAAAAATGTTCAAATGTTTCAAATACGTACTGGAGGTCGTACATGTCATCATGCCGAGTCCTTGCAGACACACGGAATTCCGACCATTAATACAGCTACAGAAGTTTGAAATGCTTGGCGTATTACGTGTTACTCCCAGGAAGAAATTCGTAGTCTCGCTCTCTATCCTGTAAATATAACCAAACGGATGACATATCTTAAACAGTATAATTAAAAGTTGTATACCAAAGGGTGTGGCCGTTATGTACATCTAATATATGTTATACCCAAGACGATGTACTAGCGTTCGTATACCAAATGCCAACTGTATAAGGGAAATATTTGACACCAGAAACCACTAAAATGTCTTCGCTGGATAGACTTGCTTTGTATATCCACTACGAACGAAGACTACATGCCAACACAGGCTGCATTCAGAAAAGATGTCCTTACATCCTAGTTCGCTATATCCAAGTGGTAACTGAGACCTTCACGAAATAGTTCATTTTAACTGAACAGTCAATGTCACAAAGTCCACTTAACGTCCTTATGTACATATATTTGATATATCTCTATTCTACGTTTCATATTTCAATGATACAATATGTCGAATAAGTTGTTCATCAAGATGTGTTAACCAAAGTGTTTTTTAGTATCAAAACCAATGTCCAATCTATATTTAGTGTTAAACACCACTATAACACAACACTATAACACAACACTATAACACAACACTATAACACAACACTATAACACAACAACACTATAACACAACAACACTATAACACAACAACACTATAACACAACAACACTATAACACAACACTATAACACAACACTATAACACAACACTATAACACACAACAATATAACACAACAACACTATAACACAACACTATAACACAACACTATAACACAACACTATAACACAACACTATAACACAGCACTATAACA
>ENA-OREC01002019-OREC01002019.1-marine-metagenome-genome-assembly--contig:-NODE-2019-length-10846-cov-13.641285_pt1 | contig 10846 bp, 3 predicted proteins | sample MGYA00248626_ERZ508543 | MGnify/ENA primary metagenome ERZ508543 (study PRJEB26211, sample SAMN05518279) | marine metagenome | isolation source: Puget Sound, Washington, USA | host: Bankia setacea... | reverse complement strand
CAGAAGGTGAACACGTGTTGAAAGGTGTGGATGCACACAGAAGGTGAACAAGTGTTGACAGGTGTGGATGCACACAGAAGGTGAACAAGTGTTGACAGGTGTGGATGCATATAGAAGGAAGACCAACTATGTTAGAATTAAACGCACGTGTTATGTATTCAAAGAAGAAAAGTGCATTAACACACACTTAGTTATTCGATGACTTACCTCCTGTGGAACTGATGAGTGTCCCAATTCACTATTTTTCGAAAATTTAAGTTTGTTAGTTTGCTCCCTTGTTGGTAGGTTTTTCCAATATATGTTTATTAAAACGTACAAAAAAATGTGTTTTCCTTAAATATCAAAGGACAATAATATATGTCCATGTTAACATAATATTAGATGTTCAAATAACATATAAAACTATTCCGTGCTTTTCAAATCAGAATGCGCATGTCTACATTAAACAGTAAACATTGTAGTTTTCTTTACACAAACTGTTGAAAATACCTACCAAAAAGGGAGAGCATGTTAATGTATAGAGTTGTCATTCAAACGAAAACAGGGAATAGATTGGTTTAAACGTATAAGATTAGCGTGAAGTACGAACAGTCAATGAAAGTAACCATTAACATCAACATAAGCTGTTCATACCATACCTGTATTCATGCCAAGTCTTAATTTGATTTTCTCGTGACGGAGATGAGGGACCACCATTTTCTCTATCGTGTGCAACAGATCTAGCGAGAGCAAGGCGATCTCCTGCACGTGTTTTTCGCCGTTCCTATTGGGTATGCCTGAAGCTACCATGTACCCGTCACCTGAAATATCACACAAGCATATGTAGCGGTGCTTGAATTGAGAAACTATGTTACATTCAGCAATACTTTAAGTCTAAATGACGTATATCATTATCCCTCACTCTCTCTTCACCTGTTCAGCTCTATCTCTTGCCCTTGTATTTCTCTTCTAAAAAACTAGTGTAGACCAGAAAACGTTCTAAATATATACAGTATTGCCGAGCTGATTTGGAAATTTAACATGTGTGTGTGTGTGTGTGCGCGTGTGTATGTGTGTGCGTGCGTGCTTGTGCGTGCGTGCGTGTGTGTTTGCTGGGCGGAGGCTTTTAATAAGTTTACAATCACTTGATAACTGACATTTTTGTCATGTATTTTGTTTAAATATTATCTTTCAATGTAAAATGTATTTGGGCATTGAAATAGTTATATGTGTAACAGAAAGAGAAATCACCTAAGATGACATTCTATAGCGCTGTGCGAGAATATAGCACCACCTTAAAGCTGAACCACTTAGATTGATTTCACCAATCCTAGATGGATCATATAATACTACAGCTGATTGTTTCTAGAGCTGTTCAAAATCATGAATAAGTAACACTGACAACTCATAATGCTACTTTAAACAGGAGAGTCGTGATGGTTATGAGTGCTCACCTGAGTCAACTGAACAGAAATACTGCGTTTAAATGTTGAAGGCAGAATATAAGTTTTAGAATGATGTGTGTGGTGGTCTAATATGAGTAATGACTAGCAGAATTAAAACAGGTTAGTGGGTAATGGATATATGAGACAGGAGGTAAACTCAGTTTATCCAAAGGTCAAATCAGGGTCACACGTTGCATTTTGCAAAACAACCGACTAGTGGTGAAATGGTTGTACAGGAAGTATGAGATTGTATCGATTTAAAAACTTCACTCTAGTCGTATTTTTTATGTTCTTAATAAATTATGAAACACGAAGTGGAAAGGTTTATCAGAAGTTATTGAAAATTAAGCAGGTGTGTGCGCATCTGGTACATATCAAAGCAAAACGGATATTGGCCATTTTGATTCTGTTGTTCTAGGTCAACCGCACCGCCTTGTTGGAATTTAGTTAAACATATGTCTTGCACGGAACATGTTTGTAAAGGTTCATTCAAGTTTGCCTAATATTTTGTTAAATCATTTATTGACGTACGGACGGGCGACGAACAAAGACCACACAAATCAATTCTTGCCCAGGTGAGCTAAACAGGCTTACGCGATGTAAATTTAACTACACGGACACGTATTTCTCTCTTATTTTAATAACACTTTAATTGTAGAATGTTTCAACAATAATAGTCACAGCCATCAAAAGGAATTAATGCGAACCATCATAGTTTTGCGCTTTATTCGTTTGTTTTTATTGAAATTCCTCAAAATTCAGGCTCACAGACAGTATCGATTTGATGTTGACGTTAATTAATACCTCTTACGTGCGCTGTTTCGAGAAAGGTTTGCAGGTAATGCTTATAACTGAGTGTATATGTTTCCATGAATTGAACCCATTAGTGTCATTGTCTATCATTAATTTAACAACAACTGCCTTTAACGACACTCAATGACAGTGTAATATTGCGAGCCTTGTATAACACTATAGTACGGACATATTGACATGACACTCATTCTAAGAACTACACAGATCACTGATTTCCATTGTAGATTGATAATAATTGCATATCATGTGTATATTGTTATATTGTATGTTTTGTATGACAATGTATATTATGTACAATTCTTTACAAATACAATGTTTAGTTCCGCTCTGTCTTGTGTAACCATGATGTAACGCTGAACATTGTTATTGGAACGTTACAGAGCCTCACGTTTCACTATTTCAGCATTTCACCTACACTTTAACTCCATGTTTACGTGGTCAGTTTGTCCTCGAGATACAAAGATCTTATCATAATCAGTCATACCCAATATACCGGCATGCAATTGAACGTGAAGCTTAGTTTCAATGTTTAACCGATTTGTAGTGCCTTTATAACTGTTTGACGTCAATTGATACGCAGTACTATATCATCACAACAATATCCCGCAGTTTGCTAGAAACGTTCATGTGGAATTATTAAACTATTAAACTAGAATTAGATAAACGTACACAGTCTAACATGGATTTTCATTAAAACGGTGAATAAGGAGAAATACAGCACGTTAATCAAAATAACGGTTAAACAACAAATGTATTCAGATTCTAGCTATAACTTTAGTTAAATCTGGAGAAATAAATATTCATTGTGTCCTGTAACAAGAGAAAGAACCTTGCGATGTTTTAACAGAGTCATGCAAACGACACAATCTACGTCGTCATAATTTTATAGAACATTATTTCTGTGTTTATGTCGAACTGCTCGAGCTCGACAAGGGATCGTGCACGTTGATCGCTAAATGTAACGCTTAAAGCAAAACGTACTCCAAGCATAACGTTTCACATTAGTTGTTTTGATTTCGAATTTTTTACTTTCAACGTCGTAAATGTTTTTCGTGATACACAACTGTATGGGGGGTTTTCGTTTCATGTATAGTTCTTTTTTCCCTTCACAAACACGCACTTGATTTCACTCCAAATCAATATGAATCATACTTTTGTTGGTTAGATTACAATCACTTTTATGTATATTAATTAGTTATATAGAGAGTTCGTATGATGACACAGACCGCATGTTTTCTTCTCGTCGGTTGTCTAACTAATTCATCGCCGTCGCCATTGATTGCTATCGCCATTTAAAAGTACAAGCATACCTATCTTAAACAACAAACAATGAGCATAAAGTATGTATAGTGTTTATAGAAGCTGGAATAATAATGAAATAGTGAATACCAGAAGATAGTTCACACAAATATAAATGCATGCATCAGTTTTATTACACGTGCGAATAGTTCTCATGTGCGTGTAGACAACGAAATGCCAAAATAATCAAGCCCTACACAAATACAGTTATGTTTTGTTTTAGAGCATCATTGTGTACATTGTTTTGTTTTTACGATGAGAATTTGCCCTGGTTTAATAAAGCCATAGTAACCATAAGAAACCTGTTTATTATAGTGTGGATATTGAGTCTTACGTACTTTGCTTACCTCCAGAAAATAGAATTGTTAATAGTTTTATGGTTTGTTTGTTTATCTCCAAGATTTCGACCTTCGCTTGTGAGCCATAGAGCATATTTGAAAACCGCATATACGGCGCAATATCATCATTTCAAGACAGATAATCATAGGATGAAGTCACTGCAACACACCTACGTGGTAACGTGAAATGTGAAATCTTTACAAACTGATCGAAAGCACAAACACACTGGGAAAACACTAATACAAAGTAATATGTAATCTGCTAACACCTGATCCAGACGCGACACGGTCACAGTGCCCATCTAGGAGTTATAAACGGGAACTGTATATGAGGCATATCAAACCAAATGTCAACTGATTGAGAACCTGGACGAATAGTGTAGGTAATACAAACAACTTCAGGAATATAACAACTGAATAATATAAGTAACCAAATTTAAATGGAGTGAGAATACTATTCAAAACAACACGTGCACAGCAATTGAAGTGAACATAGTGAAACTTGTCGGAAACGAGGGTGTCACATTGATCCTAAAATATATCAATGCAGGCTATGCCAATAGATCGACGTCACAGTAATTAGAGGTCGTACGTTATATAGTTTAAAAAAGGACTTCCTCTAATAATCCGGACGTCGAGATATTACTGGCTTTATGTACTCTTGCAGACAATTGTTGACTTCTATAATAAATTATGGTTACAGCATAAGTAATGATTAGTATACCAATTACTTTGTTAATTAGAAGGCCCTTTTTCAGTTTGTGAAATGCGGAATATTATTTGATAACATTAACAATAACAGAAGTATGTATGCTATGCCAATAAATACACGCTTGTGTTATTACCTGTACACAACTAAATAAGCCCATGTATTACGTATTACGCGTAATACATTGTTCACAACAGTAGTGCGTTGCATAGCAAGGAATAGTAGTAATTACCGACAAAGAACCTTACAGAGAAGTAATCTAGCAGTGTGGGCAACATAACCCACCTCGTAGAGCTCCGATTTGGAGAAGCTAGTAAAGTGCCTGCAGCGCTTTGATTTTTTTATTTACATTCACAATAACATATTAGCAACACACTGTTCACCATGAACTGGTTCAGTGCATTTACATAAGTTTAGGTATTTGCGTTATGTTTGATATGCCGTCGACTGATTAAACTCTGATTAGAGTAGGGATTATGCACACGGCGCAAGAGACAACAGAAACACATAAGAGTGCATTCATTATAGTTGTCAATAGTTATCCATGCTACAGCTTATCTATCGGCTGTCATTGTTCTATGATCTCGTAGACGATAACATATGTGATCAATCATGCACAGACAGTACTCATGTTTCCCTTCACTCAACGGAAATGATAGTTAACGCTGACTTGAACATTGCTCGTTTTGAGTGTTTTATATGTCAAAACTATGATATGTAGTAACAATACGTTGTATCGGTTAACACGCCGAGAATTGTACGACCCAACGTCATTGACCTTAAGTATTGTTAACATGGTACAATTTTCTCTGTATCCTATTTTCCCTCCATCTTGAACATGTCTTAGGCGAGATATCGACAAGCCAAAGCAAGACAAATCAGCGTATTATAAACATTTAAGCACGCAATAAAAAAAACTCAAATTCATGCATGATTTTGTTTTCTTCATCAGCACATAATAACGTAATGGTAATTCGAAAGAAAATCACAAAACATCTCGAATGCACGACAGTTAAGAGAAATTGGTCTCATTCAAACGACCATTTGGACCATTGATAGTCATTGAAACTAATTGGTAGTGTCATAAATAAATGTACATCACAGGAAACTAGTCAAATTATATAAAAAAGCAACATTATCTAACATCACTCATATGTCACGAAGGTCTATGCGTGGAACAAGTTACTTAAGAAAAAGACCGGATGTAGGAATCATGTGTTGTCATGACAACGGTGAATGTCGGCAAGATGTTTATATGTCTGACTTGACGGATAATTGCTTTCTTTGCCAGACACATTGCTCTAAATAAAAAAGCTCAAGCAAGCACATTTTACACGTTCTTTAGATTGAAGGGGGTTGTTGCAAGTTGTGTTTATGTAGATTTATAGTTTGTTTAATCAAAGTCAATACTGGAGAATATAATGTACCAGTTGATTAGAGCACTTTGATCTTGTTTCATGATTACGAAACCTCTCCAGATAAAGACAGCTCACCCTTGATTTAACACATGTACGTGGCAGGCAAAACTCGTTGAAACATTCAAACATGCAAATAATTGACGAAAACAGCTTTGATAATCACTTGTTTTTCTTCTATTTATTAGTTACACTCAGACTACAAACGATGCATGTATTACAATAGGGACATCGACATGCAGTCAGTTTTGTCAACCTTTCAATGTGTCTGAAAATGATTACAAAGTCCACACAAATGTTAACTTCTCCACAAATAAGCTAACGGTATATGAATGTAAGTTGGGACTTTTAAATATTGTAAACAATAGCATGTACGGTCAGTCAATTAAAGCTAGAGATATCACTAATGGTAATAATTAAACCGCACATCACCGCGTTGTCACAGGAAATAAAGACATAAACGAAGTTCCACAAAAGGGTCGTATCTCTAGAACCTATTGACACAACTAAATAAAAAATAGTCCAAGCTACACGACATAGGGAGCATGTGTAGAGTATCATTTATATGAATTAAAACTGTGGAAGTAGTTTCAGACACAACGTTACCCCAACATACCCGACTGACCGGCTAAGGACTCCAGTATAGCCATCCTTATTTGACTAGTTAAGGTATAACAATAACTATGTTGACTTACCTATTGTCTCTACTTTATACACGTCAAAATTCTCAAGACGCGTGTCGATTGTCAAGTACAGCATATTCAACATATTGATCACTTGCATCGGGGTGCTGGCGCTGTAAAATATAAATGATTAAGTATAAGATAATGATGCTCGTAGATGGTGGTGACAACGCTGATAAAATAAATGATGGTGGTGATGCTGATATTGTTTGTAAACACGACGATGCTATCTACGCTAATGATGGTACTCGTGAGGAGAATCATGGCGTAAATCTAAACACAATCGAAATCATTCATTGTTTCCTTGAGCATTCAACTTACCCTCATTGCTCACACCGAGAACCTCTTGACAGATTGGCATACATATCAACTCAGTTAGGTCAAAGAAAAACTAACAACAACAGAAACAAAACAATCCTATATATGATGAATAAGAAGAAGACGCCGATGATAAATATGTCCAAGTTACTGCACTGTTGAGGATGGTGAATAGGAACATGATGGTCACGGTGTCTCATGTCAAGGATTTCTCATTCCTTAGTTTCTAACCCTTTCTTTCGCCCATATCTTTTGAAAAATCTTAATTTCTATTTTATGAAGATAGCCAATATATCGGTGTATGAAGATACTGCAGTGTATATAAGATATGGCGCCGTAAGTCTAAAAATAGATATTATGCTTAGAATTCATGTGGGACTCTTAATCGCGAAGACACTGCCAAGTGTACTCTTATTACATGTATCCTATTTAAATCGGTCAAGACTGATTAGTTATGAAAGGTCTCAGGTTAGCTGGATGTATCAGATGGTGTGATTGAACCTTCAGTTTTTCAACTTCAGTATCTCACATAACGGCACAAACAGCTTGATATTCGTACGCATGTAAACAACGTAACAGCGTCATACTACTACACGATGGCTACGGGAGTATCGGTGCTTGTCGGTATGATTAAAGATAGACTTCATAGTCACACAGTACTTATGAACTTATGGCCTCGTGTAAGATATAGACAAATGAACTCGGACCTATATCCTAATATTCATATACTGATATCGGGTTTGTCTTAAAAGATAGTTAATCTTCCTCGACGAACAGTTATTTTTGAGAGATCGTTTGTACCATCTGCAATTCAACTTTGGAATTCTCTACCAGAAAGGCTAACAAATATGCAATCTCTCGGGATGTTTAAACATGCAGTCTTAAAAACAATGTTCCCTAAAATTGAAGTTCCGCCATACTTTCTACACGGACATAGTTTTCCCTCTGCTATTCATGCACGCTTATGGAACACATATAGTGACCTAAATGATGATCTTTTTCAAAATCATGTCTCCGACCATAATATATGTACACACTGTTTAGTACCCGAAACTAGTGAACACTATTTTGTCCACTGTAATAAATATGCTGTATATCACTAATTCTAAGACTAATTCTAAAATAAAAGATGCAGAAATCGCTAAATATAACAAAAGGCTGTTTTCCATATGGGAATACAATACATATACTTATTTTATATAAATAGGATTCTTGTGAAGTGGTCGTAATTGTCATCATGTTATTGTTTTATTTATGTATCAGTCACAGCGGGAGCTATCAGTCATTTGTGGATACGTACGAAGTCACGCATATGTAAAACAACAGCAAGGACTGTCTTCGATTAGTTTACGCTGTGGGCATGGTCAACGATGTTTTAATGTACAGGTATTTTCAGATAATTACTGACTAACTCTAGGCCATTGGTATATTAACCACGTGATTATGTGTTTTAATCCTAAACCAAGTGACATGTCAGCAGGTACACTAAAAACATGATATCCACTATATACCGTTGTCCGCCCGAGTCTATGGAAATGTTTGAGATTTGGGTTTAGGTATGGGTTTGACCAGAGGAAATTCGCCAATGACTGAAACATACTTTTTTGTGACAGTTATAAAAGAAAGGTAGGAGTTGCTAGTCGCTGTCATCGTTTAGCACTTTCTGCACTGTAGCCCCATGAGGTTACAATAATAATTTACGTAGTGTGTACAAGTTTAACAGGGATGTTTTAGTTTACAGATTGCATCTTCTTTTACACTAGATTTACTCGTACACACTCCTGATAAATACATACACGACTAGGTCATTCGATAGATAAGCTCTTGTAAATGTATCGTATGAATACATCGGAGATATTGCTTACACATAAATTCTCATTTGAAGTTATTGTAACAATATTATGTTGACATTTCGAAATCATCACCATTTGATACGTATGCATACGTGTTTAAATTGAGCGATGACGCAAAAGTAAAAACTCAGAAATGTACATACATATATTGGATAGAACATTAGACGCACAACGCTAGCTGGAATGTGGTTATGTGTGTTAACAATTGACATTAAGAATGGGATTCAGTTATGTATATTTACCATCAACGAAAAAAAAACACGAATTTGGATTGTCAGGTCATTTAGGCCCTTGTGTATCTGTAGCAACATGTAGGTTAATTCAGCTAAACAGCTTCATGATTATATAATCCACTGATTACAAATCCTATATTTACTTGTGTACTTAGATATGACCTCATGTTTTACCTTTGGTCGGTCTGTCTTAATTTGTAGTTAATATCGATAGAAACATGTTTGACCGTATACTGCTTTCACAATTTGCATATTTACATGCACTGCATAACAATTAAGATCCATTGTTTACACCTGTGCGGTTTCATCGTTATTTACATACACTCCCTTCCGTGCAAGGTCTATTAATTACACCTGTGCGGTTTCATGGTTATTTATATACACTCCCTCCCTTACAAAGTCTATTAATAACATCTGTGCGGTTTCATGGTTATTTACATGTACTATCTCACACAGAAGGTCCATTATTTCCACATTTGCGGTTCCAAGGTTATTTAAATACAATGCCTTACATAAAATGTCCACTCTTTACTGTGACATGTGTGGTTCCATGCATATTTACATGCACTACCTTACATACAAGGTCTATTATTTATACACGTGCGGTTCCATGCCTATTTACATGCACTACCTCACATACAAGGTCTATTATTTACACACGTGCGGTTCCATGCCTATTTACATGCACTACCTTACATACAAGGTATAATATTTACACACGTGCGGTTCCATGCCTATTTACATGCACTACCTCACATACAATGTCTATTATTTACACCTGTGGGGTTCCATGCCTATTTACATACACTACCTCACATACAAGGTCTATTATTTACACCCGTGTGGTTCCATGCCTATTTACATGCACTACCTTACATACAAGGCCTATTATTTATACACGTGCGGTTCCATGCATATTTACATGCACTACCTCACATACAAGGTCTATTAGTTATACACGTGCGGTTCCATGCCTATTTACATGCACTACCTCACATACACGGTCTATTATTTACACACGTGCGGTTCCATGCCTATTTACATGCACTACCTCACATACAAGGTCTATTATTTACACACGTGCGGTTCCATGCCTATTTACATGCACTACCTCACATACAAGGTCTATTATTTACACCCGTGCGGTTCCATGCCTATTTACATGCCCTACCTTACATACAAGGTCTATTATGTACACACGTGCGATTCCATGCCTATCTAAATGCACTACGCCATATACAAGGTCTATTATTTACACCTGTGCGGTTCCATGCCTATTTACATGCACTACCTCACATACAAGGTCTATTATTTACACACGTGCGGTTCCATGCCTATCTACATGCACTACGTCACATACAAGGTCTATTATTTATACCCGTGCGGTTCCATGCCTATTTGCATGCACTACCTCACATACAAGGTCTATTATTTACACCTGTGTGGTTCCATGCCTATCTACATGCACTACCTCACATACAAGGTCTATTATTTACACCAGTTCGGTTCCATGCCTATTTGCATGCACTACCTCACATACAAGGTCTATTATTTACACACGTGTGGTTCCATGCCTATCTACATGCACTACGTCACATACAAGGTCTATTATTTACACCTGTGCGGTTCCATGCCTATTTACATGCACTACCTCACATACAGGGTCTATTATTTACACACATGTGGTTCCATGCCTATTTACATGCACTACCTCACATACAAGGTCTATTATTTACACACGTGCGGTTCCATGCCTATTTA
>ENA-OREC01002018-OREC01002018.1-marine-metagenome-genome-assembly--contig:-NODE-2018-length-10848-cov-13.422616_pt1 | contig 10848 bp, 5 predicted proteins | sample MGYA00248626_ERZ508543 | MGnify/ENA primary metagenome ERZ508543 (study PRJEB26211, sample SAMN05518279) | marine metagenome | isolation source: Puget Sound, Washington, USA | host: Bankia setacea... | reverse complement strand
ATTTTATTTTCATTCAGAGTCTGAGGCATGTCTAGAAAAAAATCAATCAATAAGCTGATAGAATACAAAACTGTTTGTCCATATTTACAGGCTAGAATGGCAGAACAATTATAGATGTAAATGGTTGCCCTGCCTCTGACACGTTCAATATTTCACTTGGAACCATAACTGGTCAGTAATGAAATTATGGCTGAAATCGGAGACCATGATTATCCATTGACTGCAAGTTAGCCACAGTTAATCTAGCGCTGAACGGCAAACTGTTCTAAATGCTAAGACACAAAGGATAGGATAGACTAGTGTTAGTTTCACACCACTGTTTACATCCCACCAGGAAAGTAGAAAGTCGTATAGTTAGGTTTTGGGTGATTTGTCATCCTGGAGCTATCAAGTATACAAAAAAGGCAGAAAGAATGAAGCTTATTGATTACCGGTACTGTAAAATGGATACTATTCATGATGTTTTTTGTTTTTTCGCTATGATTGCCGAGAGCAATGCTTCATGAATTCAAACAATTAGGGAAAATCGATGACAATTAATTTCATACAGCGAACGACTAACGAAGATGTGAAAATTACAAAACTTCCATATAAGTCATTTAGGGTCACTTTAATATGGTCAACGCAAACATTTCCCAAGTATCGCTGACCTTTTGTCTACCACTGCACTTACAACAATACAGAAAACCTAGTAAGTTGTGTTGTGGTTTTTCTTCCTTTCCTGGCTTCTCTATGTGAGATGGCATCACTGACAAACGCTGCTGAACTTTCAATGACCGCGATGCACAAAAAGTGTTTTCAATCGATCTGATCATGGATTTATAGTAGATGTGAATCAAAGTGAATGAAATCTCAAGTGAGGACCAGTCTCCATGGAGTTAAAACCACATCCAGATTACTTACCACACTCTAAAATTTATTTTCAGTCCTTGCAATAGGAATTTAACCATCAACATTCATTATTATAATTTGTATGGGTAGCTAAACCTGTTAACAGAGATATATTTAAGCAACATTCAACAGATTATATTAAACACAGGAAAACTTTGTATGATTGAATGTTAATATAGGGCCATAGGTAACGTTTGTCTAATCACCTCATTGCAATTCCACTTCTTGTTTTTGTATACTGTGCATGTCCGTAGATTTGACAGCCTTTATATACTCCCTATGTCCAAATGTCCTCTGCCCACCATGTTTTGACTATTAAAAACTTCTTCTGGGAAGACTGTAAGTGCATACACTATCAAGATGCAAATAGTGAGTGACAAAACATTGTGGATTTAAGACAATACAAATTTTCTAAGTGTAGTCAATTGAAGTCAGTTTGTTACTCAGTTTTTTTAAAGTTTTCCCCGTATATCCATATCATAAACCCATCAAAATAAAGCGCAAACATTTTCTTCTCATCAAATCGGGGCTCTTTTGATAAATAAGAATTTACCTGCACATGTGAAATTGATAAACTCTACATATGCATATTGAAACTAATTTAGTCAAAGGTGCATGCATGAGACGGAAGGAGGAAATTAAAATGTAAATGAGTATCTGCACATCATATGGTCCAGATCAACTTGAAATTAAAGTATTTTCTGATGATGATAAATGTGAACAAGATTGGATTTGATGAAAATGTTCAAGTGGTCAGTAATACCCAGTGGTCAGTTTTCCACAGACAGGGCGCTACCTGATTAGTTTGAGCATTTATCACTCCACAGTTTCTCTACGAGCTTCGGGTCCCAAATTGAACTGTTAATTGAATTCCGTAGTACTCCAATTCATGATGAATGCTTCCATACAGCTGAACTGCCAGTGTTGAAGGTTTCAGACACTTGAAGTTTTTAGATCTCTCTCAACATGCACTTTTTTACATGATGACATTTTGATGAGCCGCTGTCAGATTTGTTGCTCAGATTTCACAGCAAATATAGAACAACTATCACAATAATTGTTTCCAACCATCCGGCATGATTTCCAAAGACAGTTTTATCACTCTAAGCATGCTCAGTTTTATAGTTCATTGGAAATTTTAGGAAGGTGTAAGAGATGCCTGGAATGTCAATAACAATTTTCCGTAACTTTTCATTCAGTTCTTTAAATAGCAGAAGAACCAGGAAACTGTTTCAATGTGTGTATACTAGGAGAGCACATAACGTATCAAAGGAGTTTATTTCTAGTGTGCACCCATCAATGAATTGAAAGATTACAGCTACATATAGAACTCAGGTGCTATATCCAACAATACCTGTGAACAGACAAAATCCCAAACTTAACAGTATATTATACCAAGTGTTTGTAGGCTTTCTAAAGCTTCAGTTAGATACTTTGTACTTCAAAAGAATTCTTCTGTTAAGATATATTTTAAGTAAACAATGGTACATGTTAAATTTGATCAAGCGGATATGTTGTTTGTCTGTGCTGAGACCAATGGCAAAAAGAACACACCGTGGATGTAACCATACAATTTAAAAGGACAAAAAAATATGTCTAGGGAATTGAATCAGTTTTATTGTCTTGGTACAGCATGTGTAATCAGGTAAGGTTGATGTGGAAGATGAATAGGGACCAAATGGAAAACTAAGCATTGAAATGTATCTGGTTACCATGACAACACAAAACTAGTATTAAGACTTACCCGAGCTTTCGTTGTCTGTTTCAGTCCAATGGCGGGTTGACTTCTTGGGGCCTGAAAATACACAACAAACAAACAATATAAAAACTTGTCAAAAGTTTTGATATATACTACAGATTGAAATCTGACACGGTAAAGTGTGATTGGTCAGTAAACATCAAATGTACAAGCTCTTTGTATAAGCTCTTCATGCTCCTTCTTGATTTTAATAACTGATGCTTCAACCCACAACAGCAACATACTGCACTCGTAACATAGGTTTCTCAATTTGACTCCAAGTTCATTTTCAGTAGTTTAATCCTTGAAAATAAGATCATGTTTAATATCATTCTAACTTCTAAGGAATATGCATGCAACATATATAAACTGGACTTTGGTATGCAAGAAAACAATGTTTATGGACCTTACTTATTCCAGTTATTCTACTAAAAGACTTTTAACTTTGGAACACTTCAGTTTTATTTTCAAGTTAGTGCAGACCTTGCAATGATAAGCAACGTTCACCATTTCGGATAGAGTTTTTCTCCTCTAAAATGTGCACATAAACTGTTTATAATCTTCCACGGAAGCATAGTATTTTTAGAGCCACTTCACAAGCTTGAGAGAACTCTCCATGTCCTTTCAACTGAAACACACAACCCTACCATGCATTCACCCTCACTCACTTGTCAGTCTTTCATGTATTCAACAAATGTTAAAACTTCAAATGAACCAAAAAATATCTTGAAAAACTCTTAACCTTTGACTGTTGAGTAGTATCAATGGACTACCCGGGGAAAGAAAGAACTGACCCTTAAATGAGTGTGTAAATGTGAGCCCAAAAGTTTCAATGGGAACCCAAGCCCAATGGTTTCAATGGTAGCCCAAGGTTTCTATAACTTTTGATCCACGGCAAAGAAATTTTCTCAGTCCACCAATTTAATTTTATTCTGCTCATAATAGGACTCTACAAATAATTATAAGTTGCTTTAAATTACTCTATCCAAACCAATTTATTAAGGAAACTTGACAATCCGAAATTGAAATGACAGTCATCAAGTTGCCACAAAGTTCAAATATTCAAGATGCTGGTGATATAAAGGTGAATCTTTCCTTCATTATTGAAATAGTTTCAACAATTACTGCATTTGTTATCAAATTGAAGGACAAATGAGAAATGGTTCTATCTGGTTCTTTATGCAGTACCACTTACATCCCTTTCACCTTCATCTCTCACAATGTACAGGTAAAGTTTAAATACTCTTGGGCGCGTGCCATTTAATGTTTTGATACATTGTCCTTCAAATATAGCTCTTAGTTTGATGTCAGGAATTTAGCGGTATACTAGTAACTGTCAATATCAAAGATCAACTTTATGCCTAGTAAACTATTTCAAATTCTTACATCCATCACAACATCTCCATCATCTAGTATATGTCTGTCAGAGCTTAGTAAAGTTCAAAGTCAAGATACAGGTGTTATCAACACATTGCTGCAACTCAGGAATGTTTTTGCGCCATCAAAATGCAACCCACTCATTTAACTATATTGGTTTGAAGACTTCTTCCTTTTTAGACAATAAGTCAATCACAAACGGTTCTTGACAGTTTAAAAGCAGTCATCTTTCAGTTTGGTTTGAATACACTTAAATTCGTTATCATATTTTTCTGCAAATTGCTTATAATTTTCAAAGTACTATTGTTTATCATAAATATTACACATTTGCTTGTTACCATGCACAAGGAGACATGAAAGAAATAACTGCTTTCGTGGTCATCTTAAAATTTGAGTTGACATGTAAATTCATGGTTCAGCCAACCTAGAAAATCTACGAAAATGAATATATTCACAAAATATAATGATTCCATAATTCAGTCTAAAAACTTAGTAACAGCAATTAATGTCTCAAGAGATGCTTGTGCCAACATCAATGCTACAATGAATGTATCTTCTGAAACCTTGTAAATGTTGCATTTTCATTGCTACAATTACGAAAAAAATAGTTTTATAACCCTGGCAAGTAAACAAGAACTTATACAAACATCCCAAACTACAATATGGTATAGGTTTGTTTACAATGTTTCCTGATATATATTTTGTGGATGATTTATAGGGAGCTTCTGTTACCAGTCACATGACATATTTATATAGTCTTTATCCTCCCTGTGACCTCCTCAACCTGTATTATGACTTTCATCTTTTACCAAGTCTCCATGAACCTAATGGGTTTTCCAACTTACAACAATTGTAAACAACAAAACTGGCGATGGTTTTGCCAGCATCTGCTATTCATCAAGTGAAAAAGTAACCATCAAACTCATGTACAATAAACGGTTAGTTGAAATATGTTACACATAGTAATTTCATTACCAGAAAACGATGTTCCTAAATGAAGAGAAATAGACTTATGTGTTAAATGACAGGAACAACAAAGCGATTCATTTAGGAGGATCTGGGGTATTTCTGTTCTGAGACAATTTGTATAAGGATGTTTATTGCTTTTAAGGGCATTCATTATTTATACGGGCGCTCACTGCTTATGGCCAAGCGATCATAAAGGACCAGTGAAAATAGCTCTACAATTTTGTATCAACCAAACTTATCCAACACCTAAATTTATCTTATAATTCTGAATCCGAAACTAAAGATGCAGTGTTAGAGCCGATAAATACTGGTAAAACCCCCAATAATGTATTCAGAAGATTCAGTAATTACAAAATAATAGCAGACATATTTTCTGCTTTTTTGATGGCAGTTTCTTTATGTTCCAGTAATTGTCTGTTTAATTGCTGCAATTACTTCCAGGCAGGAAACAGATGCCGCAGTGACCAGGGGAGGTAAGCCTACCTATACTGTTTCCACCGGAGAGATGGCTGTATCATCGGAAGAAACCAGAGTACTAGGAAATGGATGGAAATGATTCTGTCTTAAAAACCTTAATCAATTATACCAGACTCATTTCCATCTAATTTCCTTTATTCTGATAAGAAATTGAATTGAATTAACGAAAATTACAAGTTTGTGTCAGCTTAGTATTGATGTTTATTAAATGACAATCACATGTTCATGGTTCTTATAAAAGTACACAGTGACATCGTGATTCTCTCTTGTAGGAACCTCCATATGTTAGTAGTGACCAGATTCATCAGGGGAACAAACTCACCACTCAACCTCCTGCTCAGTTATCTCCCCTAACAGTACACCATAGGGCAAAGGTTGTACACAGGAAAGTAGACTGCTTCCCATTTATACAAACATTAACTTAGAAAGGCTGTATGATGACTATCTAACCATAAAATTGCCATACAAGTTTTAATGTTAGCGGAAGAAGCCAGTCTGTTTTCAATCACCATTGTGCTGGACCTGACTCACACTGACCACATGGTTCAACATTCCATACATGGCTAGTACAAAACTTTCACTTTATATGTTGACAATGCAATAATGAACTACCGTATGTTCTTCTCTGCATAACAACACTTATATTCGTTCTATTCTCATTTCTTCACCTTTTTAACAATTCAACAGCTTGGTAATTAGATGCAGTATGATAAAAACATGAGTGAGATCCGAGACCCATCGTGCACGGCTAGCCAGGCAGAAAGTTAAGAGAACCAGAAAACCAGACAACATATTCACCTTTAATTATCATTCACTGGCATTTAGGACTATGCACAAAATGAGGTGTTAGAAATGTTCACGTTTGTAAATGGAAAATTGTAGGCCTATTTGGCACACCTAGAGAGATGTTGGTGTCTGTCAACAGTTCATTTATCATTGCCTCCTGGTTAATGATCATAATTAAATCTCCACATGCACCTTTAACCTTGGACACAACACCTGTCAGGAAGGATGGATAATTAAGGTCTGTGGTGCCTCAATACAGGTGAATCTTTTTATAATACAAGTATCTTGGTTCCTCAAGGTCTGAGTCTGTGGCACCATTGTAAGTTGAATGTTATTCGTGCAACAAAGCATTACAGGCGAGTATTGCAATACATAGTAGGGTATGTACATTTTTCAAAAAATTCAACGTGTCCTGCATATTGTTGGGTATGGTCAAAGAAAGTAAAACATACCACAGATTTCAAAATGTTTACTCTGTCCTTCACCTTAAAGCAGTTGTCTGGGTGATAATACAAGTGGAGTTTTCATGTGCTGCATATTTATTTATATCACCAGTGTCTTAAAGTAGCTTAGGTCAGCTAGACTATTATATACAAAGTTGATTGCTCTTACCTCTTTTAGGTGATACTTGGTTCTATCTATATGCACCAGCCCTGGTAAATCCACCAAAAACATTGAACACCTTCTACTCATTGAGCTGATTTACACAAATTCACCTAACTCTCTTCCATTGTTACACTATTTACTCCAATATTATGGCCAAACATCGGAATTTGTACGATTTACAAAGTTTGATATCTTATCTCCTTGTTAACAAGTTGTCCTTTGGCTTGTAAAGTTCCTTCTTATAGTCAAACTTTCCTCCCATACCTCCCTTGGTTTTTCATTGTTCCAATTACGTATTACGGGTGAATTTTCGATATTACCAGATGTGATATACAAACTGGGTATTCCGCAAAAATATTTATATAAAACTTCCTGTCTGTTGATCTCTTACATAACTTTGTCTGTTATCATACCCAACGTTTCTGTACAATATTTATACAATCAAAGGGAAGTTTTGAGTTCAATGTTCAGCTTTGCACGTCTCCCATTTTTTCATAAGGAAGTCACATACTCATGTTTTTCCTCATGTAAGTCCAATATCAAAACAAAATCAGTTCTAACCTGCAGAATAAACACAATTTCTTTTCAAAACACTGTTACAACTATTGACAATTACACATTACTTTGAAACACAACGGTCTCAACAGAAATGTTACTACAACAACTCAGTGTTATGACATGAACATTTCGTCTTTCAATCGAAATTTGATTAAATTAGTCCTTGAACCAATTACTCCATCCAAAAAATGTTCCTTTAGGGAAGAGAAACAAACGAAAATTCTCAACCAAAATCGTGACAAGAGTAATTCTGTGTGACTATAATTATACAATATAATACTTTTTCAATACCAACTGTTATCAAACTATCACAATCATAATAAGAGGGTTGAAACCAAGAAAAAGGTCCTAACAGCCTTAAAGTTTCATATAAAGTTACAACAGCTTTCCATCTAACTCCAGAAGTGCACTCAGTGGAACTTATTTCCTAATTTACTAAACAGAAACAATAGCAATATATCATTGAGTTGAAAGTTCTCACTCAAATCAGTTTAACAGTCTGGTTTATAAAAAGTCTACAAAGTCTTGTTGAACTCTTTGATACCACAATTGATAGCTTCAAACGATCTAACCTGCCCTTGATACCTTGAAATAGATCTAAGTAACTTAATTCAACACATTTCTTATTTCAATTCTTATTCTAAAACGATCAATTAAAATCATTAAATTGTTCAAACATGTTTTGGAAAGGATATTATTATTTTGATGTTTAAATCATGCAATAACAATTAAATGAAAAGAACAACTATCAATTAAATTTCAGATATTCTAGTACATACTTTTTTCATCATTCAAAGTAAGTAGCAATTAACACCTTGGTCTCAATTTTGCAAAAACAACTCTAAATTATCTAAATCCATTGTGCATTTTTAAACAGTTTGAAAAAGCAGAGATACATGCTGTACTGGAAAGATTGCATGTGTTTGTGTATTGTAATGTCAGTTAGAACTATTTGACATATTTTTGACATTTAGGTTACACAGTCTAGAAAGTGGAGCGACTACAAACTCTGGAAATTGGAAGTGAGATAATTTAGAAGCTTGTGAGCACACTGAATTACACCAATACAATACAGAGAAGACCATGTGCCTCCCATAATACACCAGACTATAGGACACATCTGTGGCACCATCATTTAGCATCCCATAACCATTTGAACCATTACAGCACAGCATGGTCCATACAGATCCAACAACTGTACATTACATGACCAGATACAACTATTCTGCTCTTGTCACTTTAATATCTCCCTCAAGGAACTTTTCATAATGTCAGTATACACCCTTAACCAATATGATATAACCTCTTGTACTAGCCATTATGGTTTATGTTTTTTTATAGGAGACTGTAGCTTCTCTTGGCAGTAACACTTTGCTGGGTCCTAAATGTTAATGAGAACTGGTGAGTATCTCCTTACAAGATCTACAAACATTACTGACTGAGTTATAGAACTAAACTACAGGATCTATTACACACTCTCAAGTTTTAAACCATCAGACAGATTGCAGGAACATTACAAGTAAGCATGCTTTTTGACACTGAATTCTACTCCTGTAACACAGCTGACTCTCACTTTTCAAATGTGTCAGGCAATATAGCACTGACAGTCAAACTAAGGGAAGTAAATTAATAGTTGTCATTTTATCAGTTTTAAACAGCGTCCTGCCACGATCCAACAATGGCAGTAGAATCACATGCGAGATCAATTCAAAGTGCAAACAATTCAGGATAATTAATAGCCCTTCATCCTTTACACTGATTTTGTTTTTTGATTCCCCTGCTAAAAATTGTTATTAGAGATTTAATTTCTTAATGCTTATATTTGACATACAAATAAATTCACCTAGCTACGCCTTTGCCAGAGAGAATTTGTTTAACCCTTGAATCACTTCTTTTAAACACAATATGTACATCAGTAATACATGTATTTCAATTTTCAGAATATTTGCCTTACGATGTCACTATCACATTTATATATCCATACAGAACACACAGCTCCTAATGCACAATCCAACACTACTTTCTATCACAGTCATAATGTTTCCTCACTATGGTAAAACAATCCAAGTAACTCTGAACACAACAGTTGCCAAAAACTCACTAATTAAAAGCCTCCGGAAACAATTATGTATTTGGTTTGTCTTCCTAATTCACTGCAGGTTGGTTCAATACTTTCCTATTACCTAAAACTAGACACTCATAAAGCAAATTAACACCTGTTGTCGTATTTGAGATTGTCAATTAAACACATAAACCATTGATTTCATTAGTGAGACGAATCATCTGTTTGCATATTGCCTCATTGGTATGCATTGAGCACTTGCACTGTCAATTCAAATGTCTCAGGTTCTACACTCCAGTCCCTTTGTTTAACTCACTCTCTGCAGGTATAAACGATGAAATCAATACTTGTGCTCTCAGAAGAAGCATAGTAGTGGAAATCCAACCTTATAAATTATGAGTCAAATTTCCACAGCAAAATGTGCGAGAAACAACAGTTGAACTAGAGAACCAATAGTTATAATATTCCACGGAAATTGTTTTGTCCATTACTTTAGGCTTTTGGAGCTTTAATGAGAGAGAAATGTGTTCCAGATAATTATTTATACACCGGTCATAAAGTATATTTCAATTTGATTAATACCACTAGCTTTAATACTCAAGCAACCAAAAGCCATGCTAATCCAACATGTAACTTTATTGTCTGTAACAGTACAACACACAGACACAGCATTCTATAGTAGATTCCTTACAAGAGCCCACCCTGCTACCAGCACTTTCTGTTTCTCTGATAGTATCTGCACATTCTTCTACACTCGCTCTCCACCCCACCCACCCCTTTAACTTTTCCCCACCCATCTACTTACAACATTCCTCCCCACTTTCCAAAATACCTTCAACAGTTTCTATGGCAAATGCAAGGGTTTGAAGATCTAGATATGAAGAAAATCAAATCACGAAAATCAGACAATAATCAGAAATAAATCAACTAAAGATCGGCAGAAAGTGCTTCCAGATGCTACATATTTCACACTAATAATAAAACTAGAAATCTCCTCAGGCATCTATCCCTACATTAGAACCAATTATCCTGAACTCCATTTTTAATTAAAAACGTTACTTTAAATTCTCTACAGAGAGGTAAAAAAATGTCGAAAACTTAGTTGTAAATCAGCAATTCACAAGTCAGTGAAATCTTGAATATATTTAAACTCCGATCCATTTGTGAATCCTTAAATGTTACTGGTAAGCTATATGCATTCAATTTGTGAATATTTATCAATTTCAGTGGAAGATAAGTGAGCTGTCCCATCTAGCAGTTAATCCTGCATTCATGACCATCTTAAAGTATCTCAAACGTGCAAATACCGGTTAGGATTCCTCATCAATTACCTGTTGTTCACTGCCTTATATAGGTCTACTTAAATCTTGTGTATTGAGTATTG
>ENA-OREC01002017-OREC01002017.1-marine-metagenome-genome-assembly--contig:-NODE-2017-length-10850-cov-13.271512_pt1 | contig 10850 bp, 1 predicted proteins | sample MGYA00248626_ERZ508543 | MGnify/ENA primary metagenome ERZ508543 (study PRJEB26211, sample SAMN05518279) | marine metagenome | isolation source: Puget Sound, Washington, USA | host: Bankia setacea... | reverse complement strand
CGCTTAGTTGAGACAGTTATTGCTTCAAATCTAAGATCTAAGATATAACTGATCATATTCGTTTAATTCAGTTAACAGGTATGTAATGTGTATTACATTTTGTTTTCATATTCTTACAACTACTGATGAGTGGTATTAAAGGTTGGCGTTGTCTATTCATTGACCAAAACTTACTATAAACTATAGGACAATGTTTGAGCTCTAGTATTAGTGTTGTCACATATGTAGTGCAACGTGCTGCGTATTGTAAAGGTAAACATTTCCTTATGTATGATGTAACAACATATTCTTAAATCAATACCCATACCGTTAGAAGTTATGTGAGTAATATTTCTCTTTTCAAGTATTTGTTTCGAAATTGACCCAGGTATTTACTGTGTTTATTAAGTTAAAAGCAAACTTGGCCAAGTTCGAGTTATTTACCCAATTGTAAAAAAAGACAATGGTTTTACAAGCATTAACTTGAGATTTAAAATAGGATGTATTGTTTTTAATCAAGAAACTGACCACCAATACAGAATGTTTTCAATTATTAATATGTGAGTCTGCCTGGGAAGCAGTTAACCTAAACCGTACTACATACTGCATATGGTATTATAAACACATACATTGTCAATAGAAAAGTAAACATTCAGAGCATGGCGTCCTGTCATAAATATTGTCAACGAGACTTTGAAACAGTTTTAATGTTCTCTGTTCTTCGAAACAAAAAAACCCACATGACCTGTGTAGTGCTTCTCTATCAAGCTATACCATGCGTACTTACACCTATGACATATTTAGTACATACTATATCGAGGGTATGTAGGCTTTCAACTGCTATATTCAAGCCAGTAACACTGTATATGAATGAGGTTAGATAACATACCACCCACTAGTACCAGTATTTCTTCTTATTTTCTCCTAGATACGCAATTAATTAACAGCGAGTACAAAGTCAATGTCAAATACTTTACGTTATTACATATGGAATTTTGACAACTGTATTCGCGTTTCAAAGTATGCTTATTTATTAGCTGTCAATATTAAAATGAAAGGTAAACATGCAGGTAGAAATATTAGTTAAGTTATTGTTTTTAACAAAACTCGTGCTTCGGGGGAAAAAACATTACAAACACTACTTGAATGTAATCATCGGCATTTTCAAAAGGATTGTTTTCTTTACCTCTCGGTGTTTCTCTAAAATGAAAAGTACATTGCCTTTGAATACACTTTGCTTAGTTGCAAGTTGAAATTTTTAATATATTGTATGGGCCAACATTAACATCCAAGTGTGTTCTTATTTTAAAGTTAACTTGAAAGCTTAAGACAAACTGATTAGCTACCAGTGCAACGAACGCATTCCATTTCCTTATTTTAAACATAGTTTAGTTTATGTTATCTTTTATATCAACAGTTCTTAAATGATACAATTGGTTGTTGAAACATAGCAACATTAGGCAATTAAAGTCTTCGCGATGGTCTGGCAAGAAACATACGATGCATCATTAGCTGTTCATTTGATTAAGTTAAACCCGCTATTTTGTTCCTTCCTGCATTCCAGGTTACGTTTAGTTCTTCGATGTTCTATATATAACATAAGACATCCTAATAGTGTCACGGATTTGAACATTAGACAAAACCACCATGCATGTCTAGGCATTTTAATTGAGAATCTTCTGACCTATATAGAATAAAACAACATTTCTAAACACCATTGTTTTCGACACTGATATCATTAATATAAATATAACCCTTCAAGATTGCAAGTTTTATTGCAACGTTGCAAAATGTTAGTGTCGGATGAAACATATCAAAACATATGTTTACAGGAAAAAGGACAACCGGGTTCCCCATTCAAAAAGTCTACGTTTCAAAGGCAAACATGACTTTCCATATCGCACCACTGACTCTTAGCTGGAACTTGGTTGTATTCTTGGCAACAACATAATTACCATAGCTTTGTTTGTTCAATGTTTAAATGGTAATTTGAAGACAATGTAAATAATAGATACTTAATCTAGTTATAAAATGTTCCTTAAATGAAACCAAATAATTTAATAATATAACGATGGAAACATGTCTTGTATATAAGGTTAGTTTATACTAAGCTCGATTGTAAAACAAGCGATTTTGCTTATATTAATTACCTTCAAAACTGTTCCTGGATCCAACCAGGACCAAATATCGATATAGATTAGAAATAGTTTTATTTCGAAATTCAATAAGTCATACGGCCTATGGGGACAAACACAATATTTACAAATATATACAATTGAACAAACATATACATGAACATGAGTAGGAGAAGGCATATTGTACATATAAATAATAAAGGAAAAAATGATGGTTATGATTTAAACACAGAATACAGAACACAAATGAGATACTGTGTATGCAGAGACAATTTGAGTCAAAGTTATATGATAGTAAACTAATATATGCAACATTTTTCGCAGATAATTTTAATAAGTGTTAAGTATAAACAAATGAATATTATGATGTATACACATACGAGATATTATTTTCGAAGAAAAGCTTTATAAGCAATAGTTGACAGTGTTCGTATTACAGTTTCATTTTCACTCGAAAAAAACATACATCGTAAAATCTTAAAGATGATAACATGTCACGTAATAGTAATAAACTTGCCAAGCTTTTTTGTTTGGAAATACTATGTCATATCTTAATATTATATATACAATGTTCACATATTTATGATCCTGCGATTCAATTATTTTAAACCAATACTTAATAATTCTAAAATAATCTACCAAGACACATCAACCAAGTTCTGTATACACACAATTGTTTTGTGTGGATCTTTTAACACTTAAAATGTTTTCACAATACTGTGTATGAACACGTTCTATATTAGTTGATCCCAGGCCTCACAGCCATAGTTTAAAATTTGTAATACTAACTTATCAACTAATTATAATCTGTGTTTTATAGTTATACATTTTAAAACTTGCCTTCTTTGACTGACCAGCAAGTGTTATTTGGGTCTGATTAAATGAACACCCAGCTGTAAAAACAATACCATTAATACCATTAACGAGTTCTACCATCACTCCATTGTATTCAAGAAATATATTCATCGAAAGTAAACCTGATTTTCTAAACAAAAACATAACTTTTGTTTTCCCAACGTTCACCTTCAATCTCCATGTATTACAATACTCTTGTAAGATAGTAAAACCTATTTGCAAACCGTCTGGTGTATGAGAGAAAAGTACACTATCTTCGGCGTATCATAACAAACATATGTTAAACATATACATCGCAATCCCTTAATATCCATTTAACAATAGCATTTCTTCTAAATCATTTAAGTACAATGAAAAAAGCAAAGGAGAAAAACATTCTCCCTGCCTCACCCCTAACATACAAGAAAACTCATTGCTAAAAGTATTACTTACGTTTACTCTTGATTTAATACAATCATGCATACTTCTTATAAAATTTAAAAGGTTACCTCTTACACCATTATCTTATTAATTTCTGTTATAGATTTGGTCTGCCCATATAATCGAAAGCTTACACAAATCTATAAACTGCATGTAACTTTTTATTATTGTTAATCATATGTGATATTTGACCATGAAGTACAAACATATTATCAACAGTGCTCATAAAGCCGGCCTGAGCTTCAATATAAACAAATATTATCAACAGTGCTCATAAAGCCGGCCTGAGCTTCAATATAAACAAAATAATGCTTATCCAAGATAAACAATGGACATAAACAGAAGCTTTCCAAATCAAATACTTTGCTGACATTGATCATTGACGAATTGTTTTCATCCATTGTTTAAAATGGCAGAATAAATCAGCCAGCCCTTGGATCGATCTCTTCAATACACTTTCGTGAGTGTTCTAATATTTAAACCACTTCACGAGACGATTTGCATATAATAAAGACTGAAATGATTGGCAGTTGTATTGTTAAATTGTTATACTTTGAAAAATGCGAATATTGTTTTATGAAACTTTATGAACTCACGAAGCATTTGCGACTGTTCATGCCAACTTTTACGATATATCTTATATCTCGTCGTTCCAATACCCTATATTCAGAATTAGTTGTTGTAAGTGTTAAGAATTTTGAAACATAACGCACTCCTTGATATTCTGCAACGTAATAATAAAACAAAACGGTGTAACCTAGTGGATTTAAATATATGCTATAGAGCCTTACACGTGATGTGTACGCTTAATACGAGTTAGGTATCAGACAAATAGCACGTAACCGTTTAAAACAACTATTGACATGTCGCTATTTCCACTTGTAACATATATAAACAATGTCGATATGTGATACTTGTTCGGTTAGAATATAACATGCATTACCCTTTGGAAATGTTCGTTTGTGGAATATGTAGGTATAGGTGAAGATAAATGTACATCAATATGAAGTATCATGATCGCAAGAATCAACTATGTATAACTGTGTTATAAGAACTCACATCCATCAAAAAATAAGAGAACTCTAAACATGGGGAAGATGTTGTGTGTAGTTCAATTTAGTTTTCAATAGGCATTATAGTTTCTTATGTACTTTTCCTATCCTATCTTAAACCCCATGTGTACACATACAGACTCATCGGTGATATTTTCGTTAACAATGGATTTGACTCTGAGATGACATATAAATCTTCCGAGGCCATTGATGCCTTTTACATTAACAACGCGATTATCTCGAGTGTTTCTATTTCTTCGGGCAGTCACTAGGGAATTGTATGGACATCTCTGTTTTGTTTGATCCTGTTTTCGCTCTGAATAGAGAACTTTAGTTTAGATGACACGTAAATATTGAAAGAGGAGATAAAAGAACAACTATTTACACTTTGTACAGCTGTTAGCGTGTATCACATACATCATACATATTTATTCAACATGATTACATTTAGACAATGTACATTATTCTATTAGTGTATACTTGCAACAGATACCTTTACAACTTAACAAAACACAGTTATCAGGCATTTGGGGACTGATGTATAGAATTACACTTACATCACACGTTGATTCAGTGGCAATGGTCGTCGTTATTTGGTATGTCGGCAAAATGTTCATTATCATCACCGTACATACTTATTTATAATTAAGTAACAAAGTAACGGATTAACATCACTTAAATCCGCTACTGTTTAAATATTAGTGTCTAAATACGAAACAAGTTCTGAGTGAAAATCTACGTCTTCTTTGAAAAAATGGACGTACACTGAAATCGAAACGTAATCTAAGCAGTGTAAATTGTATGATTGTGTATTTTACACGTACATTAAACACAGATTCACGTTCGGTTAAGTAGTTATTACTTTATATGTACATGATTGTCTCAAAGCACAACCCAATTAAAGCATACCATCTGGTGTGAAGTGACGTAAATGTAAGATGACAACACCTTTCTCTCACCATGATGGGAACTCAGTTACAAAAACAGCATTGGCTTTTTTAGATAGAAATTTTGTTTGAGAGAATAACAATGCAAAATCAATTAAAGTTTAATATACTGTCTAAACTGTATGCGAATATGATTGAACAGTTACTAGCACACATGTAACAACAATCAACACGGGTACAGTTTCTTGTTCAAGGAAACAACGGGGCGGGGGGGCTTTGATGGGGCTCAAACCGACGACCTCCACATTACGAGTCAGACCACTGCGCCACGCCACCGCTTGGGAGTTTCCCCTATTTAATATTATAACTTTTTAGACGATTTTTGTGTAAAGCAGATATTCTCTCTCTCTCTATATATATATATATATAGTTATATAGTTATATAGTGTAAGTATGCTGTAAGAGCTTCAGGTGTCTGCCTTAAGAGCAGACCTGTGATGGTTTCATATTCCTAGAAAACAACTAAATATACATAACAGAGATGAAGGACGATATGATTTACGTAGTCGAAAACGATGATGTTATTAGAGACGAAATACATACCGTTCTTGAATTACGCAACATACATTACATATAGAGCCGGCTACCCACATATCGTTCAGTTTCCCTATTTCACGTTCCTGGTACACACTGTTTGTGTTATACTTTATACTGCAAAGGTCACCACATAACGTTTTTAGCGTTGAATGGAGAATATACACCTTTCACATACACTCCCACGAGTCCCTACATGTCCTCGTCATTATCCAAGTGATTATCTGGACTGAATGTAGTTCTATGGGCGGTCACTAGAGACGTCAGTGTTCTCATTTGCAAAACTCGTGTTTAAAAACTGTCCTCGTGTGAATGTTTCCTTTAATATAAATTGAAAAGAGAAACACAACCAATTAGTATTCAGTTAAGACTAACAATATCACACACAACGCAATGCAACGGAAGTTGGAAAGGTAGTCGGATATCTAAAATAAGTATAGTTTATATCGTAATAGAATATGCCGCATCTACAAGCAAGTTTTAACAGTTTAGATAGAACATGAACCGAAGACGCATTAAACAATATAACAAATAAGGTAAATACTTTCTATATCAAACTATATTAAACAAGCATTGGAAAAATCACGTCAGTGTTAAACTTGTGTGTTCAAAAAGAGAGTATATGCCCTATTTACAAGAAAAAACAATCTAAGAAAGTATAATCGCAATGTTATACATCTTAAACCCTATAAGAGAGAGAATTGGCTGTGACATGTTCTACCCTCTGAGTTTAGAATCATGTACACGAACCACTTCATGCAGTTTCAGATTTAGGCATTTGTGATACAACTGAATTGTTACTGGTGTGCACCTGGTACATCAAATATGTTGCACGTGTTTCATCTCAGATATTCTCAATTATAAACCATTTATTATCATTAAGTCAACTAAAAATAATCTTAATTTTAATTAAGAGCAGTGACAAACATGTTCTGTTTAGTTCAAAGTTCAGCTATGCATATACGGTTCTATTGAAAATAAACACGTTTTGACAGTCTCACCGTAAACACAAATACGAAAGAAAACAACCTTCAGCTACGATTGAGTCATGGTTGGTGCATGTCGTCACTTTGGAGAAATCTTTGAGACAAACATATTTTACATTAAAACCTTAACAAAATGGTATTGAACATATCCGTGATGTAGGAACCAAATGCTACCGGATACTGCAATATATCGCATTGTCGTCCATAGCTGTCTTACAAATCGTTAAACATGTTCTTACAAATTTTCTGTTCGTTCTTCGTAATTAAAGTATATCTGAGATATACTGTTGACAACCGAAACCTGCATTACCCATACAAGCATCAAGTGTTGTCTTCAGGAACAGAAGGATAATACGGATTATGACAATGTCATACCATTTGACAATAGAAAAATAAACATTAAGAGCATGACGTGCTGTCATAAATATTGTCAACGAGACTTTGAAATAGTGTTAATGCCCTTTGTTCTCTATAACAAAATTACCAGAACGACCTTTGTAGTGTTTTCTGTCAAACTAGTACATGCGTACTGCCGCAAATGACCCATTTGTGGCGTGTAGGCGTTTAACATGTACACACATGGTTATGTCCAACACATTAACATTGCTCTTAAGACTAGGGTATATGCCAATCACTAGTTCCAGCACATTCTGTTTAGCACGGATACGTCATTACATGAACTCAATGTATAAGGGTAAGTTTCACCACTGAGAGGTAAATATACTCACAATTATAAGAAGTTGAACCTCAGAGCACAGCTCAATAAAAAACTGTACCAGAAAGAATAAACGTTATACGAGGTCAAGACAAACTAAGACAATTATCTTCAATACATGTGATCGTGTTTCGAAGTTGTTTGCCTTGGTGGTCATTGGGTACTTCTATTAAACCAATAACGAAACCCCAAACTATGCTAACAGTACACGTATTCGTCATTTCTATACAAAATGTAGAGCAATAAAAACAAAAGCATCAATACAAGAACAAAAACTACTTGAAACAAAAACATTTTTTCTAACTCTTCCTTCGTTGTTTTATAAATCTGTTTTTAAATGCCAACCGGATGACTGAAAATGCGTTTTTTATGTTAATATAAAATTTAATGCTTCAAGAAAAAAACTCACAGATAAAGAAACTTTTGATAGGCTTTAATCAACATTTGCACCGATTGTACATATCGTCATTAGGTATGATCAGAGCTCAGCATGTTCAATGAAATGATAAAGAGTTCACATTTGAAATCAACGTTTGGTTTTTAAAACCGTTTCGAGATAGATTGTCTGATTATAAATATATGTTGTAATGATATAATTATTATCAATGTTGTTATAAGTATTGAGTTTACCGAGCACATACATGTGCAAGGCCAGATAAACATGAAATGAACATGTACCATATATGGTCTGTTTATAAGACACAAACCATATCATGTATATGTGTACCAGACATGATGTGTGTCGAGTTTATTTCCTAGCTAGGAACAAACTGTATTAAGAATGTGTGTGTTTTGTTTGAAGCCTATTTACAGTATTCATTATAGGGTGGCGTCCTTTGAATGCTTTCAATTAGACGGGGGATAATTGAACTACATTTCCAATATGATATTTACCTCAATCGTTCTGTTTATAGTGTGTCTTTATAATAGGTGGCTAAATGTGTTCAACCGAATAATATTTTACATTCAAAATAACAGGATGTGTGGAGTCATAACATCAATCACCGTTACATAATTAACCTGAATTCAAAGACTGCAACTTTTATGCATTCAGAATGTGTAACCAGACCCATTGATATAGGCATGTGTGTCCAGGAAGGAAATCTGTAGAACTCAAATTCAGAATTTTGCGGACAGGTATCTGGTGTATGTACGTTACACATTCAAAACAATATTGTTTCGAAGGAACGTATAATTTGATCATTATAATATTTGTAGGGGTTTAAATAATTAAATATTACAAAGACAAAATGTCAGTATTTGTGAACGCTGTGCACCATTTAGTTATTCTGATATATTGAAAGGTAATATGTGTGTCTTTGAGTGGTACAAATACTAGAATGAACTTATGTATTATTGTTCGAACGTGGGAAAGCTATTTACATATGTAACACACGCTTGAATCCATTGCTAGTACCAACCGGTACTGAGCAATGCGGATGAAGTTTCTTGCTCAATGGCAATAAATGAGCCTTTACTGTGTTTCGAACTCATGACTGAGCGATTCCGAGTCAGATGGTTCATGATTGTCACTTTACACATTAACATGTATGCATTGAACTAGAAATTATCTATACATACCATAATCACAAAATGAAATCTATAAGGTCATATATTTCAAATTTGTTCTTCGATACTCTCGTACTGAAGGTGTATGTACTCTACATCACGAAGTTATAGATCAAACAAACACACGTATACCTGTAACGTTCAATTTCAAAACAGACTGCATCCTTGGCAGCAGTTCCCCATGATATGATTTACATCTTATCTATGATATCATGGCGTGTAGGATCCATGATACAAACTATTTGTGTATGCGAATTATTACGTTGATGTTTATGCACTTCTGTTTTGAGTGGTCGGGTATAACTTTGTTTCAGTTGCATTCAAACAGGTGAGACGGCACGATTACGGGTCTTCAGGATATACACTGGGCGGAGCGTAGCGTAGCCCCGTGTATGTCCGTAAGATCCGTCATCGTGCCATCTAACCGATTTAAACCGCATGACCTTGCAGTAACATGCTTGTATAGCTTGGGAATATTGACCTGACAGTAGGAATATGTTTAGTTGCTAAACTATATTCAATAATAAGCGCAACAAGGCACCAAATTTAACTATATGTATCTTGTTCTATTCAGTTTGAATATACCTTACATGTTTTACAATACATGACTTATCGCCACGAAATATCCAGTAGCAGGTGAAACCTCCCGTGTTGTATAAATGCATTACTTCGTTAAGAATATCGGCCATGTTTGAAAATCGTGATCCTCGTACAGCACGTTCGAACACGATGCATGAATGAACTTCCAAGCTTAGAAATGGTCACACTAACATCCCTCATAACCATACTTTTGAAATGGTCTGATATAAATTTACCAATAGGAATCGAGGGTCATTATTCATGGCACGCCCTCTAATACAATCTCATACATTCTGTATTCACAAATAATATGTATGGTACTGTGCCCTCTGATTGGTTGAAACAGCTAAATACGTCATACCTGCAGTACACAAGTGTGATTGTAGCCGCTGGAAGAAAACAAACAGGCCGCGAGAAAATCGTTTTAATTTTAGTTTGATATTTATATTGCATTGTTGATATTGTGTAGTGGATAATCAGAGCCTTTGCAAACCGAGCTAGCAACACATAAGTTAAAATGTGTTTATACGTGTCTGGGAAGTATGAGTTATACGTATCTAGTATTATAATTCAGTCCATTCTTTTGAATTCATGTTAAGTTGAAACGAAGAAATTCGCGACTATGAGACATGTTGTTTTCTTTCTAAAATAATACATACCAGTATAATCGGGTAAATGTAAAAAATAAAGTATGCATATTTTTCTTTTGATGAGGTGGTGACAGATTTGAACTAAGGTCAGGATGTCAGCAGCATAACATCCTGTGTTTATTTATTTATTTTTAAAGGTGTCTATACGCTTAAATTTCACTTATTTTCGTGCTCATTTAACGAATAAATGATATATATGGAAACAGTAAAATACCATGTATTTATCTATCTATCTTCCAATAATGTCAAACCCCTGTTGTGGACCTAGACATATGCGCGTCAAGCTGCAGGAATATTAGTAAGGCTAAACATAAAGAGGGGGGTGGGGGTGTAACCAATATACAACGACTAAAAATAAGATAAGTGAGGATATAGGTTAGGTTTAAAAGTAAAAGTATAGTGATTTTCTATGGTGAGACGTGGTCAATC
>ENA-OREC01002016-OREC01002016.1-marine-metagenome-genome-assembly--contig:-NODE-2016-length-10850-cov-22.181287_pt1 | contig 10850 bp, 3 predicted proteins | sample MGYA00248626_ERZ508543 | MGnify/ENA primary metagenome ERZ508543 (study PRJEB26211, sample SAMN05518279) | marine metagenome | isolation source: Puget Sound, Washington, USA | host: Bankia setacea... | reverse complement strand
TCTAATTCATTCATTCGTGTTTGTGTATTATCATTTTGTTGGATTGAATATAAATTGGAGAGTTCCTTTTCTAACTGCTGTAGAGTATTATTTCTTTCCCTTGATTTAAACTTTGCATAATCTATTGATTTTGATTTAATTTCAATTTTACATATTTCCCATTTAATTTGCGCGCTTTGTATGTTTAACTGAGAACAGCTATCAATAACGCTTGATATTAAGTAAAAATATTCCTCATCATTTAAATATGTGTTATTTAGTTTCCAATAGCCTGGACCACGTTTTCTGCAAGATTTTATTTTAAGTGATACAGCTAGGTGATCAGTTGACTTTATGATAGCTGGTCTTATATCAGCTGATACTACTTGTGCCGTTATATTTTCATCTATCAACCAAAAATCAATCCTACTTTTTTCAATACTATTTTTCCTACGCCAGGTAAATTGACATTTTTCTGGATTTTTAAGCTTCCAAATATCTGTAAGATTTAAGTGCTTCATTAGGTCAACTAGACCGGATAGTGTCTTATTACGTTTATATTTAGATTGAGTAACCCTGTCAGTCGTAGTTAATACCTCATTAAAATCACCCCCTAAAATCTTAACTCCATTGGATTTCTCAGCGATTTGTTCTTGTAAAGTGGCGAAAAAGTGTTCTCTCGGTCTTTTAATGTTTGGTGCATACATGTTGATTAATGAATAATTGTCGCTAAGTATTTCAACATTTAGTACACACACACTTACTTCATCGGCTCTGCATTTAGTGTTTAGATAACAAGATTCGAAGAGGTCGAGTTACATATGGGACAACACAGTATTTCATGTAAGGGTCCTTTGGAACTTGTCTATTCGTTGAATGTTTTGAAATGTTGTTACTGTGTAAGATCGGTGTTGTCCTACGTCTGTCTCACACCGATGTTCTCCGTATTTACATACTTAAAATATTGACATTTCATTCACGAACACGTTGTCACAAAATATCGTTCGTTAATGTAACCGTTAGAGCATGTCTGTAATATTAATGTTTGAAGCGTATGTTGTCTGCTATAAGAAATCCAGCGGAAGGATTTGGTTGTTGCACTAGGATGTTAGAGGCGTATTCATACTTCCAGGTATTTATAGTTTTGTGTGGACTATCTAAATGCTACTTGAAATGTTACAGGCAAATTATCGCTTCATCCGTTTAAATGCTAGTGTTTGTTTTAAAGGTTTGTTAGTTTTATTTGATTGACTATATTTAATGAGGGAGTAATTTGACATTTATGTCTACTATTTGAAAACGCTTTTATACTGCTCTTAAACTACAAACTATATTGTGAGTGCACTAACATGTAATTATTCTGTTTATGCGCTGTATTGGCCATTAAACAGTTTGTCTAATGTCGTGCTATTTTAACTTCTCAGAAACGTGTTGTATTGTGTTTTATTAAACTGACATTTTGTCTAGAAACTACTGTAAGCCATGTATTAAAAGTGTAAAACTAAAACGAATAACTTCATATTAGACGTATAACCTGTTTGAAATGTCGCTTTCATGTCCATAAATGTATTCAGTCGTATTGCTTATACATGCTAGTTCATGTTGATGAAAACACTTTACATTTATTAATATATGTGTGGATATGTTTTATAAATTCTGAATTTGCTTCAAATGTGTTCCCTGCAATATATAGTCTGCACAATTCACCTCAATACTATATGTAAACCTGATGACAGTAGGTTCTAGTGTGGTTTTGTTCTACATTATTATATCTTGTAATTATATGGAAATTAACACACACGTCTACGCGCATAAATTCATGCAAATGACATACATCCCGCTGTTGTTTTATTAATTATACATCGTGTCAGTGTTACTAGATTGTTTTCCAGAACCTATTGCATAAACAGCGATCCGTATGTTTGTGTGTCCACGTGATGTGCATACGAACAATACTATCACGTAGCTTCTGACTGGGGCCATTCTGGTAACCATTATGTTTCCATGTATGCCATTCAGGGAGAGCCGATGTTCCGTCGTGGTTTAAGTGACACTGTCTGACAACAATTTGGACTTAGCGCCGTAAGACGAGGTGGAAATTGCCTTGTCGAGTTATTAGGTCTGTCTGTTTGCATATTTTCCTTAATCATATGTAACTGAAGGGTTACAGTATGTATGCTATGTTGATGAATCGATCCTGTCCTAAATCCGGTAACGTTATGTACCAGCATGGCATCGTGGGCGCAATACATGTCTGCTTGCATCCTATGTACAATATATCGTCACCTTAGTAAATATTTGACTTCTATTGCTAACAAAATACGTTTGGGTTGTGGTCGTGTCTAGGCATATTTGGTAACGGATCTGTAAATGGAGCCATTTTGAATTAAATAACAGGTCGAGGCAAACAGCTTATACAATAATACAATCACGCACCGCATCACGCACCGCATCACAGTTAACATGAAGACATAACAAACTCAATCAAAGCAAATACATAAGAACGCAACAACACATTTTAAAAACAGTTACTAAATAAGCTGTATTGCTTGATATTTATAAAATACGATGTCTGTTAGTACGGACCATTTTGATTGGTTATCAAGATCCACTTTAACGATTTAAAATCCAAACTCGTTTTGTTTGACCGGCGTCATTGCTGATAGATTGTTTAGATGGTAGAAGAAAATAGTTTGATGAAAGGAGTAAACGTTGTTGAACCAACTGAAAAAAGTCTTCAATTAAGCGTTGTTTTTCATTCAACATCGTGACTCACAAGGGAAATCAAAAGATATGAAAAAACGGCAAAACATACCGTTTCCTTTTTCTGGACAACTGATTGTCTTTAAATGATCATATCAATTTTCAAATATATCGTCGCTGTGCTGGATGTAATCGAATTATTTCTTTAAACTAACATTTCATATATTTATCCTCTACTGATATCATCCTTAAAACAGAGATTATCAATATCAAGTGCAACAAGTCGATAGATAATAGTCGCAGACCCAGGTTGCGTTGTCCAATTAAAATCGACGTTACAAAGCGAGGGCGGTAGAATGTGTATATTTTTGGTGTATTTGTAATGTATCACATGAAGCCAGGTTGCACACACGTTGTTAAATTTAATTGTTCATTACACATGTTTCCAAACTATGAGAAATTCAGCGTGACGTTCAAATAGTAATTGTATAAGTAAAGTTGGCTATATATCAGTGTTGTGTGTCGATGTCCATTAGTTATAAAAAGGGGATATCAATATTTAGACATGTAATTTGATTTGAAAATGTCATTGATAACGAGTTATAATGTCTGTGTCTCCATTTGATCAGACTAACTAACTATGGTCCAGCTCTAGATACAAACCTTTATTGGTTACCTGTTCGTACGAGAGTTGTTTCGTAGACTTACAAAAAACTTACTTGTAATTGATATGTTTTCTGTAAGGTATTTCAAACATGACACTTAGTCCGTTGTATACATGTACATGGTCATTAGTCCAAAAGTCAAATATCAGTTTAGACCAACTTTCTTTGGCCTTTGTAGATGACAATGATATTTTTATTTTTTTAGCGTTCGACTTTGTCGGTTCTGTGTGGTCATTCGATTTTTTCACCATCACCACCACGGCCAATGACCTCCGACTTCGAAGGATTTTCTATCCCAGATTTAACCATTTATTTTCCTATCTAGATTCTTGAGAAAGAGCCAGTATTTCCCTTTTTAGTGTTCAGTGCTAAACAAGGGAACTACCTGGTACCATGTTTATAACGTCTTTGGTATGACGCGGTCCTTGACTGGGCAATGAACCCTGGACCTCCCGCACTCGATGTCAGTACTCTACCACTAGGCTATCGAGGAGGCGGTACAATGAGAGTTTAAATGTAGACGAAGATAAGCTAAAAGGAGGTCACGAGGATGTCCAAAGAACAATTGACCTAGCTTAGTTTTCGTTCAGGAAAAGCGGATGTGAAACCGACATTGGCTGTCACCGTAGTTCCGCATGGACATCAGCGAGTATTGTATGGACTTGTGTCATAACTACATGTAATACCATTTCCCGAGAATACAATTAATATGTGCTGATATAACATTGCATCAACATAAGTTGACATGTTTAGTTAATGCATCGGCCATGAAAGCGTGTGGTTCCACTAGACAATATTATGTTGGTAATCAAGTTCGTATGTAACATGTATTCATAGTGTAGAGGTCCAAGTTCGTATGTAACATGTATTCATAGTGAAGAGGTCTTTAGCATTATAATAATGTTCATACAGTGTTGCAAGAATACATTTACCATCGCTTTTATTTAATCAAACGCACATTTACAGTATTGGATTTTCGACCAAAAAGCAGAATATTTGGCCCTGTGGCTACTAGATACTAGATAAACAATATATTACCAGGGTTGGTTTACGATACAGAATGTTAATATATTTCGTTTACATTAATGTATTTTAGTTCGATTGTAACACACGGTTTTTTGCTTATGTAAATCACGCTCGAGTTCGTTCCTGGAACCAAATGGTGCTAAACAAAGAGAGTCTTGCTCATTGACACAAAGTGAGCCTTTGATTTGGCTCGTACTCACGTTGTTTAATAAAACGTGGTTACCAATACACATAAAGGTGAATGTCTTATTCCATATATACACATGTAAATCTTCAACGTGACCGTCGTCTAGAAACCAAATTTAGCACAGTGAGAAAACAAGCGTGTTGAAGTTAGGTGCTGTTATGTCAAAACGGGGTGCCTTTACAAGACAGACGTGCTACCTAATACACCAAGCCGCCTCTCATATTTTTTTATAGTTCGAATCTAAGTTGACTAGATATAACACACCTAGTATAACTATTAGTAGAGTATTGATTGAATGACGGTAAAGTACTCCACTCATTAATTTGTCATTTATACGTCCATTAGATGCATTTATAGTTTGAGTCATGCATTTCAACTGAAGTTTGATTTGTGTTAGAGAGCAAACATAAACACAAGGAATATTTTTACGTAAACTGTAAACGGATAGTTCAATACGTTGTGAGTTTGTACTGTAAAGCAATCGGACCTTTCTCAATACAACATTTCGCAATTCCTAACGTTCAAACAAAAGCTTTGGGTAGAATCGTTGTGTTACAATCCATTATGATCAAAAGGTTAGCGATAATACATCCCATGGCAACCACATACATATCGGTTGCCAAGTAGTAGTTCACGTGACCATTCCTACTGTATATAAACCGCCCTTTTACAGTACGTGTACGTTATATATGCATTGGATTACAATAAGTAGGCGTCTGGTCTAGAAAAGCATAATATTTTGCAGGGTTTAATTCAGATTTTACTCAGATTGGCAATTCGGCACGTAGATGTATCTTGATAGTTAGGTACACGTTTTTACGCTTTTACGTAGGCCGCTTTGTTTGCTTCAGTGCTGATCCTATGAGAGGCACTTTCATGTCTGGTTGACCTCCAGATCGGTATTTGAATGCCAGTAATCCACTGAAACAGATTGAGTTTCTGGTCGGACATAGGTTTGGCTATTATTTAGTCTTTAGAAATGTATACATTAGCAAACCAAGGGGAACAATATCATGTTTGTTTTCCCATTGCGCTAATAAGTGTTTACAAACGATGTTCACGTTGTAATTGAACACATGAAGATTTCAAATATGCCAAATATTTCCACCCAACTTGTTTAAGGGGCAAATAAAGCAAGTCTTTAATTAATTGCATGTCTCTACAATATATGAGTTCTGTACCATAGAGAGGACACGGTGGTGATGGTCATTGCCGTCCCGAGAAATGTTGGTGTTCATATTGCTTTGTCCTAACGTTTCTCCAAAACGTAAACGAACTGTGGTGCGTGTTTGATCTCATATTACACCTGAGTTGACATTTTATGACTGGTGCTTGTAATTAACTAAATAATTTCTAACATGCTCCGTTTTTTGTCTAAATACACAAGGAACAAAACTACCGTTGTCCATTAGCCGATATACAACGGAACTACTTCTGGATGTTCTGTCTTAACAGCGGAAGTATACCGGGTATCTGCTAGCGCTAAAAGTAACAACCGTTCTTTACATTTTTAATTCGTTGTTGATTATGTTAAAATCAATATAAAATATGAAATACCGTCATATATCGTCATTATGATGCGTTTTATTAACCACTTAGGCATACGGCTTGCGTGGTTAATTCCTACGCATCAGAACTCCAAATCGTTGTTAATGAGCCGGTATACAACACCAACTCATATTTAATGTTCACTCGCGTTGTTCGCTAGGAAAGACATTTAGTACCGCCTGTCATTTGGTAAAGTTGTATGCATGCTCCTGTCATTTAGAATGAACGAGCTGCTGTTCTACTATATGGAATAGTAATACCCTAACGTGTGATGACAGCAATTTGGACTTAGCGTCATAATACGAGGTGGAAATTGCCTTGTCGAGTTATCAAGACTGTCTCGTTGTGTTATTAACGTTATCTGATGAATGTAAAAGTCCGCCGTACGTTGTTTATGTTGATAAATCGATCCTGTCATATTCCATATATGATATAACGTCTCAAAAAGGTTGGTTCTATGTATGAAACCTCTGGTTGCGATATGGGAGAAGTAAAATGTCACAAAGGCATGTCTTGATTAGCACCGGTAAAACTTGAAACGACTGTAGCAATAATATTCAATTCAATTCAAACACTTTATTTACAGATTACCATCTTACCCAGTTTAAGTTTTACAACTTATCTCCCCGGTGGCCATCCAAACATACACACACACGCACATGTACACTCACCACACTCTAACATCAATGAATCTAAAGGAACAATACATAACAAGTAATCAACATGTTGAATAGAGACACAGAGACACACTATCAAAGCACAGTCCATCCTCATGTTGCTTAAGCTGTCCGACATTTTGAAATGCAACCGCTTCAGAGAAATAAAACTGCTTTCGATTAACGATTAGTTTTAACAAGATTGATTGTTTGTAATCAACGAGTGGGGCTGTCTTTCATTGCAATACATAGCTAGCAGGCAATGTGAATACAACTCAGACAATACGACTGGCCAGAAAGAACCACACGCAATTACAAACACGAACCCAAACGAAATTACAAGCAACAATTAATCAATGATAGAAGCACTCATACATGCAGCCTGTTGATTGAAATTCGGTGTGCTCATAAATCGTGATCACTTGTTCTCTACAGATGAGCACACTATTTAACACAGTCGTTTGGTTGAATGGTACTGCATTGTTTAATGAAATATTTGCAATTAACTTTCTTTGAGACCTAACGTCATATTTGAACAATTCTCTCAGTTCTGGTTCATAATAGTGTGTTTGTTTATTGGTTCTTAAACATGCTAATGTTTGGCTCGGAGTATGATACGACTTCAATACACGAATCAGTTCATTAGTAAAGAACTAATTAAATTACCCATGTCTCAAGTTTGTGTTAGGGCAGTTTCAACTGTCTTTGCCAACTCAGCTCAGTTTCGAATAACACTCTTTTTTGGCTCCTCGCACTTGTCACAACAAACGTAGTATATGGTACGGTTATGGTGTGTATCGTTATGGACTTTCATTTTCAACACAGTGGCATGGGAAGTGTCTTAGTTCAAGTAGTTACTGTTTGATTTCTTTAATAGTTTACATAACTTGAATTATTTATTTATTTAATTATTTATGTCACCAGCACCTTCTCTTTCGGTCCGTTTTCTGGGATTCTTAGGTAATCTCGATGACACGTGGATGACAAAAACAGGCGGCCTAGTTAGTTTTCTGCCATGACTTTCGGATGTGAAGCCGACATTTGCTGATTCTAGAGTATTGCTCAGAAATCAGCGGGTATTCTTAGCTGTTAGAGTGTCATATGTAGCCTTATTGTCCAACGCTGCAGTCAATATATATCTGATGTATAAACACAATTTGATTTATTAGTCAATTTCTCGACGATGAATGAATATAATCTGAGACGTATACAAAAGCCTGTATTTAAATCTAAGTGTTCTTAGTAATGCTAGGGTTGAAGCTCTTCATTATTATCGTCGTGATGATAACACAGTGACACAGTTGTACTAAAATCAGTTTCCAACGCGCATCACACTCAAAGGTCATGCTCCTACGAATGGCGGATCCGAGCCTCAACATTGGGGTCGTTTCTTTCCCACAAATGATCAATTATGTTCAGTCTACAAATGCTTATATCTGTCAATATTGGAAGCACTTTAAGGGATAACGTATACCATGTGTTTTGGGCTATTATATTATTTTTTGTTTAAATGGAATAATACACACACACACACACATCACTCTCTTAACAGCAAGCAATACGAGAAATGCATATGTTTTCATGCTGGCAGAATACACTTCAAGAAACCATCTACATATCATGGAAACAATATTTTCTCAAAATCAAGTTTATAAGGTACATACACTAATAGACCGAGTAAAAGAACCTTCAGAAACCATTAACATAGCTAATCACGAAACATTACTTATTGAGCATACCTGTCATTTGATTGTTAGAATGCTTTCCGTGAATACCATTTTGATCGGGTACACGAAGCGTTTTGCACCGAAAGACCATCTGACCAAAGTTTAGGCGAGAAATCTGACATAACCAGACATGTGCCAAGAAGCATATCCTTCTATACATTACAAGCATATGTTTGATCATGCATCGTGGGGTATGTGAAAGAAAAAACTAAACTCTGTATTTGAATGGATATATAGTATAGTAGGCGACTTGAATGATTGATTTACTAAATTTGAAATAAGAGAAACTTTCAAACTGTTTAAAAAATATAAGATATGTATGTGAATTGGTTTGTGTGGAAACTGTTGATGAAGTCATCTAATAAAGCTGTTAAAGAGGATGTAATATATGATGCTATATGCAACAACAGGTCGATGAAACATGTCCAATGATAACTGAGAACAATATAATCTGGGTCAAAACGCCAATTAAGTAACCTGTTCATTCTAGGTCATACTGTGATAACAATAGTTATTGTTTTGGGGTCCGTTGCAAGAGTATACACAACTTACTTACACCGTAACATGTATACTGTATGCATATCTGAATTTAAACAGTTCTATAAAACAAGTTTAAACAACACATTCGACGTTGTCAGACTTTCTCTGGTGCATAGAAATATATGATAATATGTAGCATTCAAAGGACTACCTCGGTCACAAATGATGGATAAGTAATATGCAGTTTGTTATCAAGGTGTAGCATCAAAACGTTTTACTGGAAAATGGACTTCATGATAAACTGAAACCGAATCATATTCGCAAATTACGTGGTACCTTTATCATGCAGTCGGTACGTGAAATTTAAATGACAATGTTTTCCTGTTATGCCACCAATGTACGTAGGCCCGTTCTTGTCCACGGATGTTGTGCCGATAACATAGTGAAATGAGAAAAACTGACTACGTGTGTACATAACACTTGTATGAGTTAACCATATGTAGACGTCTTGTGGAGACTTTACCAAGACCTTCTAGGATAGTTGCATATATGTGCTCTTTGGCACGTACGTGAATCACGAAATAGTAAACATTGAGTACCATATTAGTCGCTTTCCAGAACTCGGTCGTTGATGCCGCCAACATACGTTCTACATGCGACATAAACGACTTTGTGTTGGCGTATACTTGTTGAACAATAGAGCAATATCGGATGACAATCAACCTTCAATTCAAAGGGTTTCAATGAATGGGATAGACATATGTTTGATATAAGATGGATGTGCTTTTAAATTCTTAGACCGTAACAGGCTCTACAAAACAATAGAAATAAGACAATGTGTGTTTTACTAGACCGGAAGTAGAGGGAGTGATAGTTAGATAACGTTACACGACTAGGTTTTAGTCTCATGGATCGATGTCTGGATCGAGAGAGCTGCACATGTAGTGAATTCACTCATTAAGGTTTACAATGATATCTCTTAAAAGCCGTAAACGAGCCCACGAGTGTTGTTTGCTTTCGTAAAGTTACGCAAGTTTATATCGTGGTCCGTAATTCATCGACTACATCAACATAAAACATGACTCGTTAGTGAGGCCTGTTTTATTTAATGTCGTGGTTGGTTGCTATTTTCTTGTGTTCATCCTACATGCATCGGATGATCAAACTAAAACAAAAAAACTATCCAAGCTTTGTCTCAGAATGATACATGATTATATTGTTTCTAAACTTTTTAGTAGAGATGATTTTCCGAGCCGCTGGTTATTATGCACGAGGCGTAATAAACTAACACAATAAAGGACACATATCTAACACGTCTAGTTGATTTTGTTTCGGGATTTGCCGAGCTCACCAAAATGTCACCCCAATCCAATCTGCCGAGTAATTACTTCTGTTTGCTTCAATATAGCGGTCAGCGGCTTCATGTTGACCTTCGTAATTTGATTAACACCAGCGACAAACACTACTTTTCACACTATTCATTATAACGTTGACACATTTGGGCCGACTCAGTGTTTGTTATGCTTGTTTTTGTTTGTTTGTGTGTGTGTGTGTGTGTGATTTGGCTGAATTCATGGCGTATATCTACCAATTGTTTATGTTCTCCTACAATCTCAAGTGGAGCATTGTTTTATCTGTGTTATGTAATTCATTCCATGTTTGTTACAATGTTTCCGTTATTGTTTGGGTTAAGCCCATTTCACAGAATACATAACTTAAAACGTTTGTTTAATGCTAAACCGGTTCAGCTTCATTTCGCGTTTCTGACAACAGTGTGTATGACGTGCAGTGTACATGACTTGCAGTGTACATGACTTGCAGTGTACATGACTTGCAGTGTACATGACTTGCAGTGTACATGACTTGCAGTGTACATGAC
>ENA-OREC01002015-OREC01002015.1-marine-metagenome-genome-assembly--contig:-NODE-2015-length-10851-cov-15.206330_pt1 | contig 10851 bp, 4 predicted proteins | sample MGYA00248626_ERZ508543 | MGnify/ENA primary metagenome ERZ508543 (study PRJEB26211, sample SAMN05518279) | marine metagenome | isolation source: Puget Sound, Washington, USA | host: Bankia setacea... | reverse complement strand
TGTACACGCACACAGTTTGACATTGTGTATCAACAATTTATTACAGTTTTACCTTTATTTGTGATAAGTGTGAAAGCTTATTGGATTGTATTTTGTAAATTTTATCATAAAACTAACGTCTGTCTCAGTCATTAACTAACCGTCCTGTTTCTTTTCTTAACCCACAATGATAACACGAGCAGCGATGTCAAGTATCCTTGACTACTATATGAATAGGATGATCCTTTAGTTGCTGTCACGAAACATATCCTGTTTAAATCACTGTTCTCGTGTTAGGTGACACGTACACGCTTGGGAAAACCTTCGTGGAATCTCATTCAGTGCACAATCAGTCCATTGACTATCATACCGACTAGTATATGTTATTAGCGATTATCGAAAACTCATCGTGACATCGTCTTTTTCAAACATGTTTCCTCTAGCCTATAAATATGACATTTGAGTTTTTGATACGTGATTCGTATTGTATGCTCTGTGTATATTTATCAACTTAGCTATTATACCTTATTATTATCTGCTCTTTCAAGTTTTTCTGATTCCTCACATTATGGCTGAATAAACACATCACATGATTCTTATGGAGATATCTTAGTATTTCTAGACGGTTCATTTGGTGCATGATTGGTGAATCTTAGTTCACTTACAACATTAAAAGCTTTGCCCTCTTGTTTGTTTGTTAAGTTTTAATTCGTACAATCTATGGTAACTGTCAAGAGGGGACGATCAAAAGACAGTTAACGCAGGCTAACGTTCTGGTTATGTTGACATTTTATCAAGGTGTTACATCTGTTTCAAGTTGTTAATTTAGTCTAGGCTTGGTGATATTTGTTGTTTTCATGAGATATATCTAAAGACAATGGGAAATAACATATCAAAGATGGCTGTAATGTATACTTATTTTACATGTTTTAGATATGTATACGATTCGTATCTCTTCTTGTGATTTTTAACTAAAACAGCTATTTGATATTACGGTTCGTACTCTTTCATACATTGAGCACACAATAACTTTGTAGAAAATAATGCGTGTTCACATGTTGTAACTCTGAAATATTGATCGAGTTTGCACTTATACCATATTGGGGACGTCGTAGGGCAGCTATAGACGTGTATGACTTACACTCGGTGGATCTCCGTCAAAGACTCTTCTTGTTTCCTTCAGCAAGACACTGATCTTTAATTTCGGAAACCCTCTTCGTAGATTGACTGATTTATCTGGATTCCCGACACATATTGATACAGTTTTCTTCTAACACAGTTTTGTAACTAACTAAAAAGACGTTTGTGCTGCGTTTGTGATACAATTCTCTTGAAAACTCACTTATCGTTAACTATAAAGCATTTTCTGTATATGTGAATCAGTGTTTCATAGTGCATTTTTATAACTGGTTCATTTTAGTATTCGCTGCGTAGTCAAAGTCATTAATCAGAGCCAAATCTCAAAAATAAAACGGTCGCTGAACGTGTCGTAATCATCACACACACTAGTGTTTAAAGCATGATGTAGAAGTTCTGCAGAAAAGAAAAAGATCTTGCATTAAAAGTAATTCGGAAAAGTACGATGTATTAGCAATCGCTTTTAAAAACAAATGCTATAACCGACAAAAAGGGCAAACTAAAGAGCATGCTGTGCTTTGATTTCTATGTTATATATGGGAATGATTGTAATTGTTTTAACAGCTAACCTAGTATTTCATTTCCTAGCATTGCGAAGTCAATCTCGCCGATGTTATACGACATTTTAATAATCTAATTTAATACCGCTGTGTAAGTTGATAAGGCTAAGATTAAATTGGAGATGAACTGACGACGGCATTACAAAGTTGTTAATATCATTACAGGAAATAAGGTGGATACTGAACCAGTGACACAGGCCATTCGTCATGAGAGTTAGTAAAGCACACCACTATTTAATTGTATTTCAGAAAATCATTGGGAAAGTAAGAATTCAATTTGTCCCCGTTCATGTTTACGTCAAACACTTTTTACATCTTCTGAATCTGATCTAAACGTTGTCATGACATTAGGAAAGAAATCTCTAGTCGGTTGTCGACCCAATAATATCTTTCAAGTTGGACTCAAGGGTTTCGCAGCTTCAAAAAATGTCCGTAGGCAGCAGGCATTACGTTTTTCAACCTAATTATTTCCGTTTCTTTCTTTTAGACATTCCACCAAGTCACTGTCTTTAACAAGGACTCAGTTGATAATGTGTCTGGACACGTTCATGTCCACTTGTATACAGCAACAGATGACCGTTATCAAGAAGTTTAACACCGTTTATAAATACATTCCACAAACAGTTGTGTCCTCTACTTGTTTTATTCGCCATTTGGTATTGTGTTAAACTGAAATTTGATTGCTACAAGTACATTTGCAGAAATTCTTATTTGATATCAGGTTTATCATTTTGTCTCCATAAGTTTAAACAGACACTATCTGATAGTTCAATGTGACATGCAACTGACCATCATACTGTTTTGCGTTAGTGTCCTATTCGTTGGTATTTAATGTATGAATGACCACTCATGAATTAAAGGAAACCAGTGAAATGTTTAGTACAAATGAGCCATGGTAACGCTGCGTCATTGTTTACCACGCTGAGATATTTACCCAATATTAGAGAACATCTGCTTGTACAGCCTAGTCTAGAATAAGGACTTGGACTAAATCCAGACAAATCCTCAAGACCTCATCATTTTAAATCAAACAACATAATTATGATCATATTGTGAATGTCTTTTTTATACATTTATAGAATAGAAGTAAATAGACAACCACAGAAAGTGTGCCATTGCTGAGACAAAGTGTATTACTACTCATTGTATTCATAAGGTCAATTAAATCCCTAAATACCGAGAAAAGTAAGAAACATTGGTATACATTCATTTTAGCATTGTCTGACAGTTCAATTTCTTGTCTGATATATCTAGATGGCATGTCACGTAAAACCTAAATGATGTAAACCCATTCTCTTTCATGTAAGGCCAACTTCTTTGTCGAATTAAAACGAAGATTTCTGAACTGCAGACAAAATGATGAAACAATAATAGTGCCAAGAAAAAATAAGGACATTTCGTTTGAACAAGTCAATGTGAAGTGTGTTCACTCACGTTTTGTTGAAGTATTTCCTCCAGTGCGTCGATACCCAAAAAGGTTCAACGAATAACATTTCTTAGCAAAAGAAGGCGAGGAAACAGTAGTCAATCCTTCTTTGTCTTGAGATATGTTCTGATCACATTCGTTTTTAATGTCACGCTCAAGGTTATCGGAATCCCATCCACATCACAAACGCTTATAAGACTTATGTTTCTTCCATAAGCGACAATTCTGTCATTAAAAGCATGTACATAATACTATTGAAAAAATAGAATAAAATTGTTTCATAATGTCTACATCATGTTAAAAAGCAATGTCAATTGTCAGAATGTATTTCCGAGAGTATCATAAACACTTCGTACAAGGTCATTTTGATTCATGGTTTCGTCCGATCTACTACATCACGTAGAAGAGCCTTGTTACAGCCAATGCGTCATTGATACGTTGTCTGTTAAATAAAACCACTTGTTATCAACCTAGACATAATCTTGCATCTGTGTATTTGCTCTGTTTAATGCATCGGTTATTACATTACACGCGTCGACTGAACACACACGTTTAAGAAGTATAATGAAATTAGACATTCTTTACTAGACAGAAAAGATTGCAAGCATTATCATGTAATGTTTCAATGGATCTAATGAAAACTCTGCGGGTTTAGCTTTTGTTATTGTTAAACGCAATGATTATGTCTACCGTAAAGTATGTTCATTGTTTAACGAGTTATTATATAAATGAATAATGTTTTGCTTTAACGCAGTTCAGTACACTTACGTATGATATACTTACAGCAGTCATTGGTTCAAGCTTCATTTAGTCTTGTTCCTGTAAAAAACATAACACACAGTGTTTCCATGCGTAGACTGTATATCCTCTCATTTCATCTTTTCTCTATGATTCTGATTACACACTGTTCTTTCCAGATATATAGTGCATGTTGATAATATTATGTCCACTTTGGAGTTTATTTTGGTTGCTGTCAAGAATTGTCCTTCCCTGACAGACAATTAATCAATAAATAACTGGCTACATTTAATATAGACGCCTGTTTGTTCGACCATTGTTGATTGATTGCATCGCGTGTCTCTGTCTTACTTCTCTCGGTAAGAACTGGCCTTTTTGTAACCTGTTTAAATCACTGTTTGAATAGTTGCCAGAGAGTGTCAAAGAACAGCGTTTGTCCCGGAAACATGAATGCATTCTCTCTTGGTAGGATAAACATTATGTATCATCCCATACAAGTTGGATGGTCAAACGCTAACACACTCATGTCAATCAAACTCTGTAAATGATGTATGTTTGGTTTATATTGTAGGTTATTGACCTATGTGTGTATGGTCTCATCCTTTAAACGAGCTTTTTGGCTGGAGTCTGTCGAGCTTGTAATTCATTCAATGTAGAAAAGGTCAGTTATTATAGTATAGTGTTTACACTCAAAAGATGCAAGTTGTTTTGCATTTTTCTTTAAATGGACACATTCAGTTGCACGGGTCAGTATTTTTACAGGTATTGAGGCAGCTAAAATAGATTGTATGGATGTAATTGGCCAATATCTAAGTATGCAATAAAACGATAAAAATAAATGGCGAGGTGTCACTTGTTATTCATTGCTATATTTCATTAGTGTCTAAAATACTTTTTCGCCCAATCAAATTTATCAGCCTTATTTTTGAAAATTTGAATTTCTATTTCCTGAAGACAGCCCGTATACCGGTGTATGTAAATATTGCGGTGTATATAAACTATTGCGATGTCTGTCTAAAATAGAGTATACACTAATATGCTTAGAATACATTTGTTCAGTATCTTCACCACCAAGACGCCACGGGCACTGACAAATATACTCTAAATATTACATTATATTGAGTGATTAAACTACTAAACACTTTAATTGTAATGTACTGGTGGGTATGAATTTAAATGGAATCTAAGCAATTGATATTACATGTGCGAGTAATTGAGCGAAGTTCACGACATCGATAGTAATAATATCAGGTCATCTCCAGACAAGAGTACATATATAGTGTGATCATGTTACTGGATACGCGTGTTATTTTTCCGGATAACGATAGCAATATATTAAAATAATACATTTTTACAAATATCATGTAAAAGCGACAGTTGTATGGGTTTAAATTATTGCTAAATCAAATATTATATTAAACGGTGCCAATGCATTAACATTATGCTATAAGAAGAACTAAAAAAGCGAGTCTTGTCAACTTAGGTATGCGACCAAAATAGTCTAGTCAACTAAGGTCTGAAACCAAAATAGTCTAGTCAACTAGGATATACATACTTTATCATAAACAAACTCGTGTCGCTACGTGAAATGCGCAATCTCTTTCGTTCATTATATTAAGACATTGGTTCAAAACACTTTCAGTATTTTAGGTACTCATTAGATGATGACTTAATCATATGTCAGCGCAGGTTTGTATCAAAGTTTACAGTGAATACTTGGCTTTGTTCTATAATTGCATACAAGTAAAAAGTAAAAAAAAAAGACACATATTTCAAGTGTACTCAAAGTTAAATATATTTTTTTCTTTTCATTTCACATTCTCAAATATTTATCATGTATGAGACATGTAACACAGTTTTGTCATTAGTAATAAGGCATCTATAATGTGTAGGCAATGTTGTATTCCTGCCAAATGTAGTGAGCAATAAGGTATACTTATTTTGTAATTTAGGATAACAATCGAATAATCTCTTATACATTGTTATTAATCATATAGTTCCACATACATGATTAATGTCCATTGCGTTGGATGCAAACAGATTATACATTCCGATCTCATTAAACACCCATGTTGTTTTCAACAAATAACAGTAACATTGTGAAGGACACCCATTTAAAGTAATGCACAGTCAGACTACTGTATGAGAAACTATTGTAAATGTTACTGGACAAGGTCGTTCTATATGTGAGCCTATTAAACACAACGGCATTGAACAAAGATATATAAAGGAACGAGATGTTTACACTACCTTAAACATTGTCTGGATGATAGTGTGTATAGTCTTAAAACTGGCACAAGTCACGTGACACTTATATGATGACATGTGCACTGAGGAACCATTGCTATGTTATCTTGAAAATAAATACCAATTCATAGTGACACTATACATATTTATGATTGAAACTTGCTGGAATACTGCATTTCTGTGGATTAGTTTCAGTCACATGCACGCTTTTAACACCGTTATCTTCTATAAGCCAAATTAATACAGTTTTTATTAAGTGAAATACAGATTTTCACATAATTCGTTTATAGGGGTCAGATATGAATTAAACTATGTGGTCACATATATATTTATTTTCAGCATCTCTCAAAGAAATTGACATACTTATTTCTTTGTGTGTAAAAGCCAAATAGATATATCGAGCTTTGCTTTGACAATGGAATCTATCAGCCAGAAAAGACTAATTTATATAAAGCTATTCCTTGGTCACAATACCATCCATGAATACATCCATATATATATATATATATATACATAATGCATTGTGATATATTTAGAATGATGCTCGTACATAAATCTCTCTTCGTCTCATTATATACTTTTCAATCATGACAGTGTATCCTGGTAACTTCGTTGACGTAACATGATTTTACTTTCTTATATTGCCACTGCTGAAAAGTATGATTGATCTATTTTCAAACGAAACGTTTTTCATTTGTTGCTGTTTTTGTATGGACGATGTATTTGTGTTGTCTATGGTGTACACTTGTTGACAATACAATACTGATATTTGACAACAATAACACAACTGTTATGTTCTGTTATCATAATTATTTTAAAAGCAATAAATGTTCTAAAAACGTTCTCAAATATTTACACAACTGTGGTCACCAGAGTTTAGACCATGGCGTTTGTGTAGACGTTTTCTTTGACACAAGCGTTCTGATCAAAGCCAGAGCAATGTTCGCTCAATGGTAAATAATATAAAACAATTACAAAATGTATAAACACACTTCGAAAATTTACACATACATTCTAGTACATCAATATACGATCAGACGATAAAATGGCACTTCTTTCGCCATGGAAACAAGACACAGACGACATAAGAACCAGGTTGTCATGATTGTATTTGCAGCAGGCGACCTCCAGACGGATTATTGTACTCGACAATGTTTGTTTCCTGTTTGACGTTCAATGATACGGCTGTGTGCACTAACATAGTTAGTGAACCAAACGTACTTCCAGTAGGAAACACTTCTTTGGTGCTCGTCACACTACAGCAATCATGCAAGCCAACAAAGGCCGTTACTCGGATAGTTAATTGCTGAGTAGAGAGCATATCCACAGGATGTTCCATATTTGAAGCTTACTAGATATAGCCATATTTGATCACGACCGGAACAACAATTTAAAGCCTTCTTTATGACCTTTATTGTGTATACACTCACGAACGGTAATGGGTCGTGACACTGGGTAATTGTTTAAGAGGCTTCTAACAATTGACGACCGTGTTATGCTATTGTTTAGAGAAAATGACAAAAATAAAATAATATATTATTCGTTTCCCTGGAAATAACAATTTATGAATAAAGTTGGCTAGTTTAACATAAATCATGACGTTTTTACTCCCACGGATTAATTTCTGACACATTCTTTATACAAGCCCTTATTTCCATAATGTTGAGAGTATGTGTAAAAAGTGTCCCGGATAGTGTACGAACTATATCTAAATATGTCTCATTTGCTAGAGAAAATATGCCAAAAGTGATATAACAATGTTTTAAACTAACATATTTACGGAACTGAACATCCGACTGAAATAACAAGTTTTCCACAAACTAATCGAGATAAAAAAATCATTAGTTTTCATAATCAAATTGTAAAGTGTGCTAAATATATAATGCATATAGGCAGTCCATGAACCTTTTTTCAGACACCTGTTTGGCCACATTGTAAATTAGATTGGTATATGCAACATTGTATTAATGCTGTATGTACTTTTTTGTCTAACTGTGTTACCTTCGTTAAATAAAGATACTATCTAATCTTATCCTTATTATGGTATTATTCATTTTCCGCAGGTATATTGTGCATTTAAAGACTTAAAAGAGTCACAGCCAATACGACATATACCACTCGATACCAAACTAATTATAGACTTACTTTCATTATCACCCATTATAAACCTAGTCGAATAAGGTAGGCAGGAAAACGCGGCAAATACAAATTTAGGTAAAATCAACGGAGTAAACATTTGATGACAAACACAATATTCCAAAACGTCTAAACTGCTTTTCTATCAAAATCTATTTTTAAAAAGCCTGAGCCATTAGCAAACTATTCGTCATCTGTGCTTAGGAAGTTATATAAGAGCCTACGGACAAACGATTGACATATTTCTGTTCCCGCACGTAACAATCTGTGAGAAGCACTTAGAACTGAAGGCCACATTTTAGGAGCGTAAACTAGTGATATTCAAGAGTAATTGATGTTGACAAAAAGTGGGATTTTTATAGTAACGTAAATGAAGACTAAAGAGAGTAGCACATACATTAGCGAGTAACCTTGACTTCATTTTAGGATTAAACTATCGATATAAGTTGATATATCATTGTCATTAAACCTGATGAGAATAATAAGACGGTCAGTTGTCGAAGTCAATTAGTATATTTATCTTATTTATTACCTGTTAGCTCTGATCTGGTAATGAGTGCTATGGTGTTGTCTGTGGGGTTTATCGTATACTTCGTCATTCCTATATTCAGATTTTTTATCGAGAGTTGTGAAATCGTAATCCAAATGTACGTACATTTCCAAAGCTAGTTTCATGCTGACAGACAGTTGGTTGATATGGTTAGACCAACTTTAAATCCTTCCTTAGAGTTTTTATATCGCTGTCAATGTTAGAATATTAGAAACATTACGTTCCATCATACCTTAAGAAAAGGTATAACTATGCTTTGAACGGGTTTTTTATGTTAAGTATTATTGACCTCCGAACATTTAAGCGCAGTGAAAGACTTATAATCCGGATATAATTACACAAGTTACACAAAATAAAGCATTCTGCTAAACTCACAATAAGGTTCGTATGTGTGACTTGATTAGAAAAGATCTCAGAAAGTGTAAGACATCTTGTTTTAATACACTCTCTATAAACACTCCCTTGTACCGGAATAACACTCCCCAGCTGATGTGTTGATAAATGGATCTCTGACACAGTTTGAAATTAGATAACAGGAGTGTTGTTTCGGGACATTTAAAAGCTTTTTACTAGCAAGGCGAATTTAAATATTTTCGGATTACCCAATATTTATCACAGACGAACTCAATTAAAGACGAAATAAACCAGCTTCGTATGAGATACTTGCCATTAGTGATATGACACTTAGCTGTGTAATTTCATCTTTCTGTGACATTTTCTTGGTTGCTGGTCCATTTTTGACTTGAATGATGAATCATAAAAACTGTTGAGAACATTCTGTTTGTCAAACGCATACGTGGTTTGTCCTAAGAGTTCATTTGACATACCAAAAAATACACTTTGTTCTAGAATGTTTGATTAAAAATGGATTTAAATCTCTATTCGACACATTATGTTGCCACATGCCATCCCGTCTGTTGTGATGTACAAATTAACCTAGTGCCCCCTTTGCTTTTTGACTGAAAGTGACGTCAGACACAAACAAGCACAGTTTTGGATGAGTTTAGTATATTTAAGACCGTTCTTTAGTCGATAGTATCGGTTGACTACCATTGCATTGTGTACTTTAGGGATAAGTATTTGCGTCAGAAAACAGAAGTAGAAGATGTCTGAATGCTTAGCAAATCACAAAATGCACAACCATATGTTGAATCTTGTATAAACGTTATACACAAATAACGATATTATCGTTACAGTGTTTACGCTAAACAACCATCATTATCCTTATTCTTAATTGTCTTAGAAACAGAGTTCAACAAAGCCACGCATTTGGCTACACTTGAACAGCTCGTTAGAAGAACCCAACGTGTCTACAACTATTTTCAGAATACAACATTGACTTTTAAATGCACTTGCTAGAGTATGGCATGCCTCGCCACCAATGGTTGACCTCATTTCAATAAACCCTCCAACGATGAAAGCATGTTCAACACGGCCTATTCAGTATTGGCGATTTCAAGACGGTGGACATCAATTACCAACAACTTAGCTCTATAATTTGGTTCAAGAGTGAGCTAATTGAGTGTTCATGACGTTTCTGAAATTGTAATTGTTCCTATCACCAACAACATATAATCAATACTCTGGACATGAGATGGTTTATTTCATTTTAAAAGTCTGTATTAATGTATGCCTTTGTGTTCGTTCTTGAAGTAGGAAGTTAGTTCCATTCTTGTATTAATGTATGCCTTTGTGTTCGTTCTTGAAGTAGGAAGTAGATTCCATTCTTGTATTAATGTATGCCCTTGTGTTCGTTCTTGAAGTAGGAAGTAGGTTCCATTCTTGTATTAATGTATGCCCTTGTGGTCGTCCTTGAAGTAGGAAGTAGGTTCCATTCTTGTATTAATGTATGCCTTTGTGTTCGTTCTTGAAGTAGGAAGTAGGTTCCATTCTAGTATTAATGTATGCCTTTGTGTTCGTTCTTGAAGTAGGAAGTAGGTTCCATTCTTGTATTAATGTATGCCTTTGTGTTCGTTCTTGAAGTAGGAAGTAGGTTCATTTTTGTATTAATGTATGCCTTTGTGTTCGTTCTTGAAGTAGGAAGTAGGTTCCATTCTTGTATTAATGTATGCCTTTGT
>ENA-OREC01002014-OREC01002014.1-marine-metagenome-genome-assembly--contig:-NODE-2014-length-10855-cov-14.163760_pt1 | contig 10855 bp, 4 predicted proteins | sample MGYA00248626_ERZ508543 | MGnify/ENA primary metagenome ERZ508543 (study PRJEB26211, sample SAMN05518279) | marine metagenome | isolation source: Puget Sound, Washington, USA | host: Bankia setacea... | reverse complement strand
GGTTCTTGTGCACAGCACTTCCTCTCACTGCCATCTATCTATATACCAAGTTTGATCTAAATGGCAACAGTAGTTTTTAAGTTATTTGCCGGACAAGGTACAGGGATGGACGGACAGATGGACAAAGCTGCGACTATATGCTTCCCCCTTCGGGGGGCATAATGATAACTGTTACTATAACGACACAAATCAATGACATCTGTTCATAGCTGTGTGTTGAGTCAGGATGGATTTGTTTACACATCATTTCATAACAGTTATAACCTATTCTGAATGCTTTCTTGCCTGTTTTTGTCAATAATTGAAACCTTTAACTTAAAACATATAGTATTTATATACCAACAGTAAACTGTAAAATGAAAAGAGTAATATTGGTAAGTCACAGACAGAATCTTTAAAAACAAGTACTTGATTAGCATTCTTAATAGCAAGTTACTTTCTCCAGCAATGAGATTTCGCATGTTTATTTCAGAAGATATATAAACATGACATACAAATACTGTAAATTGTTGGCAGTTGTAGACAAACCTTGATTGAGTTTGTTGTAATTCTTGTTGACTTTGTTGCAGAGAGTATTGTAGTTGTTGTAACTCTGTGGTTAGTCTGTCCTTGTCTTGTGTAATGGTATCTCTCTCTTCTACTACATCTTCATACAACTGTTGTACATCACTTCTCTCTACAACCACATCATATCAAACACAATTAACTTTTGTAATCACAGAACATATTATACTTATTTCTAAAACCTTTTAAGTCGATTTTTTTTATCTATGATAAGCAGGACTAGGAGTTTTTGATTATGTTTATGTGCTGATTTATGGAAACTTGTCTTTTACAGCCAACAGGCTGACAAAAGTCATTAAAACATTATGAAACAAGAGGGAAATGTGGATCCTGCATTAAAGCCGGATATTTAAAGTTATTACAGAAATCCAAAACGTTAATGCAAAATGATAAAAGTTGTTTAAGAACAATGTTAAATGTCAAGGTCATCTGAAGGTCAAGGACATAATGTTGCATGTTTGTGAAAAGGTCTTGACCTAAGCAACAATGTGTGTGTGTATGAAGTAAATTGGTTGACTAATGAAAAGTTATTAGCAGAAAATTAACGCCAATTATTAATGACGCCTAATGCCCGCCCGGCCGGTTTCAACAAGCTATAAGCCGAAATCTCTTTGAAAAATCTGGCCAACAACCATTGGACTGTCCATGTATAGGTTACTATCTATAAGTGCAGTAACTCAATATCAACTTAATTGCTGTAACCCACTATTGCATCATTCTTTTGCATAGTTGTCTTTGTGAGTTGTGGAACCCATTTTTATTTAATATTATTTATACAGACTACACTGAATTATTTGTTGTGTCCAGATAACCATGGAGTAAACTTGTCAAAAAGTGTAGAATGCATTGTTTAAGTGGCATTTATAGACTCACCTTTCACCGCAATGGCATTTTCCTCTGTCAGTTTCTCTACAGCTTTCTTGCTCTCAAACAGATCAGATGATGTTTTCTCTAGTTGACTATCCAGCTATACAAAGAAGAACTCTTATTTACACATTACATACTTGTAGCTGGCATGTACATATCAATTTAACACTACTTAAAGACTTTCTATTCCTCATAATAACTTGAGATTCTAAGAAACATATTGGATCAGAGAGAGCCGCCTGTTCATATTGTTGAGATAGTCTTTAAAGATCAATGCTTAGATATTTAACAATTTGAAAATAACATTTAATAGAAGAGCTTGTATTTAATGTGTGTTTTATCAATACTGTTGCCTTTATAAGAGTCACATCCATGTGTTGAAGTGAGTTAGAAACCTGTTTACTCTACCACTCCATGTTAAGACTTTTCACTTACCTGTAACATGTTATCTCTACAAGCTGTAACTATAGTGTTCATAGATATCCTCTCCTCATCTAACTTCAACGTTTCTTTCACACACTCATCTGTCAGTGCTTGTAACTCGGATTCCTACAAAAACACAACACAAGTTAAAGTTCACATATGAATTAAAAGAACTCAAATGGACATAATGTTACCCTGTATTTTTGCCACTGCATTTAAACTATAAAGTTTGGCTATCAGGATGCAATTTTGTTTATAACAGCGTCCCTATCTTTATAAATTGGTGCCATTTAAAAGTCCCAGAAATGGATTCATCTAGGTATTATAACTGACCAATGGTAGTGTAGTGCACCATACTTAGGTACAATCAGCATGCCTTGGATTCGTAAAAACAGATTTATATATAAAGGTATTTGTCCTATTGTTTATCAAAGGTTTAGAAAAACGTAACTATGGCAGAAATTGATAGGAAAAAAACCACAATCAATGTGCAGTTAGTTTGTCAAGAAAATAGGGGGAAAGAGAAACTTACCTTTTGTTTGTTCTGTGAAAGTAGTGTTTTGATGATTTCAGTTTTTTCTTTCACCATGAGACAACCTGCCGACACAGCTTCCTCCAATTCCACCTGTCAACAGTCACATTGTTTTACTAAACATACACTGTCGCAATAAATGAGTGAAGTAACAACAATTCAGTTAGGCTCATAACCACCTGTACACAGGTTTTTGACTAGCGCCTTTCTTGATCAAGAAGTCTGGTTTCCCCTGGACATTCACTTTCGTCTCCGGGAAAAAGCTACCTTTCTAACCTTTCATTCTGGTAAATTCTCATTCTTAATTTACTATGAAAATGGCAAACACTGGGGGAAAAATCGGTAAACTTATACTTTAAGAAGTATTTTCTTAATAGACCTGGACATTTTTTTTTATATTACACTTTATTACACATTTTATCAGATCTGTCTAATCTGTCAACTGTTCATTTTTAACCAATTATTGATGAGTATTTGTAGATTTATTCAGAGTTGCATCTAGGAATTGGGAGTTGTGCTAATCCTTAAACAGTTTTGAGAATTGTCCACTCTATTTTCACCAACAAGGTCAAGATTTCTTTTTGAAAGAAGACGAAATATCAGGACAAGCCCGAAAAAATTCTATTTTACAAAATCTCATATCAAGGTTTTACTAGTAAACAATCTGTCATTTTAAGCTCTACGATGCATTAATTCACAAGAGTTCTTGGAGCCCTGAATATATAGAACTTGATTAAAGTTTCCCTTTTGTTACCAAATTAATTAATTACATATATATATTTTAATTTGAAGAAATGTGTAACTAAAATACTACAAATACGTATTCTTATGAAGGAATCTGTGCTGTGGTTCACATTAAAATGAAGTTAACAGTGCATTCCCATGTCATGAAATTCCTACTTTCCATTCGCCTGAGATTTGAGAGTGTCATCTCCGATGTTTCCATAATGTCAATAAGCATTTTTCATCATTCCGACAATCAAACAATAATCAGAGTCTGCAAAGAGGTGTCAGTGTCTATGTAATTTATGGCTCCCTTGCTGTGTCTCGATGACCTGCGGCATCGAGCAATTACTTGATAATTTGACAGACATTATTCATTTAACTGTTTAGAGGTTTTCTAGGAGTAAAATGTGCCTCAATGTGATAGGGACTGCATACTATATTATTTGACGGGTCCATTATTCTCAACATACCTAAACGTGAAGTGGGGAGTAAAGTTGATAACCCTACACTACAAATAAAACATTTATACACTTCCAAAGATAACATAGAGAGTCTAGCCTGATCACAGATGCTGGAGTTGTTGACTGAGATCAGCGTAGAGAAAAGATTTTACAACTATTACATTATTGATTACACTTATATAAGACTATTATGATGAGGTTGGTTCTAGTATCAAAACAACATAAAGTAACCACTAAATACAAGATGCAGGCAACACCACATTTCTCCCTTATTTGTTAATTGGGAGAAGACATTATCATACAAAAATGCAGGGCAAGTCGGTTTAAACTTACAAATTTAGGATTTAATTCTAGCCAATTTTACTCCTCGCCCCTTATTTTTAAATCCCAAAGTTTTGTGCAGGAACATTGACAGTCACATTGATTGCTACAAGCACTTTGACCTACCTGTAGAATTTGAGTGTGTTCCAGGTCATCTATGAGTTGTGTATACTGGTCTAGCTCTGTCTGTAGTTGTTTTACAAGTTTCTGTGAGGCATGGAAATGATCACGATAGTTTGTACTCTCATACTCATCCTTCATCTCAACAATCTATAAAAAACACAGCAAAATCACAGTTAAAGACAACCTCAATAAAGTAAGAACATCTTATTAATAAAACCAATCAAGTAAGATCAATATCGACATTCAACAAATAAGTACAGCAAAATCCTCCTTCAAAGACCACAAGTTAGACCATTATTGATAAAAACCAATCATATGAGATGCTAATGACTTAGTGTTTCATTTAACTTCAGTGACTAGTTTATCAATGCTCTCCCAATTACAAAAATACAAATGGTCAATGACATACTGTTGTGAATAACACTGATACAAATGTCTAATTCTACAGACTGTGTCTCTTCTTTATGAAACCTTACATCATCACCTGTACATTTACTCATTTATAAACAAATGTAAACAATCTGTTTCTTAGCCTGTTATCAGAATACTAAGGTATTTGTTTGGGTTATCTTTATACTGTTTTAAAATGTTACTAGAAAAAAATACCTGATTATCATGTTCTAGTTTGAGAGCTTCCAGCTGTGTTTCTAGTGAAGAGTTCTGTGCCTGCCATTCGTTGTGTTCTGTCTCATATTTACTCTGCAAGGTAGACAACTCTGTCCTCATTTCCTCCATTTTCTGCTCTAGCTCCTGTAAACAATATATTAACTGTGGAATAGGCTCTATGAAGTAGACTGTACGACTACATGTGAGTGTGCTTTTTTATGCTAACTTGTCTTTACATCATTCTAGAAGGTTAAAATCAACTTGAAGAATGTATACACTATAAAGGAAGGACATTCCAATCAGTCTCTCTTATTTCTATTTAATACAAATATTTTAACTGGACAACCACATGTTTTCACCAATCAGCCTAAGCACCAGAGACTTAGGTGTAAACTGTACTTACTATACCTTCTGCGATTCTCTTTCATCACATTTGTACCACAAAGAGTTTAATTATAAGCTCTACGTTTTGGTAAGATATTTCGAGTGGTCATCATTGCTATTATTTTTATCTTTTAGTACATTTGTAAAAGCACAATTTTTGAGACAAGTATTGAAATGATTGGAAGCTGGACTAAACAGTAAAGTTGAGAGATAAGCATTGAAGAATGATGTTCAAGTCAGACCTGTTGTTGGACAAGTTTTTTTGCTCCTTTCTCCAGTTTATGAAGCTGCGTTTGCAACCTGTTATTTTCAATCTGCAGTGTGTCCAGCTCATTGGCGAGTACACGTGGATGTTGCTTCCTCACATCGTCAGCTGTCAGTCTACAGTGAGAGAAGATAATGATGTTTACAAATATGATTGATGAGTACAAAGGTATTATCTCAATGGTCAATACAGGTTTAATATTTTGCCCCCATTTCTTTAAATAAATTGATTAAAGGTAGACTCAACATTGATGAGCAAGCGTGAAATAAAAACACATAACCAAGAATTAAAGGTTTCAATTTTTTTTATAGAGGTTTCATGTGATCAGTTAAAGAGTAACAGCCACTGTCAAAAGATTCAACTGACCAATATAAATACAACTATATTTTATCAAATATTTCAACGAAAGGTTGCTTAAATAACAGAATTATGTGTACTCACTTTTTGCCATTCTTTTTGTCCATCTTGATAGGTGTCATGCAGGTTGCAGTGGTCACCATGGGGAGACAATCCATCTGTGTGTGGACAGACTGTTGGTCAGGTTGTACAGATACTCCAGCGTCAGTACATTCCCGAGTCTCTGTACCAACACACTGGTCAGTCAACTCACATGCCATAGCTAAAACACTCTTATCCTGATCTGAATGGGGAACCATGGGTGAACATGACACTGACTGGTTCCCTACTACATTCTGTATGGACACATCTAGTACTGGTACTCTGAATGGTGAACACATCACTGACTCAAATTCTGCACAATTTTGAATAGACACGTCATTCTGGTCAAATTTCATAGGTGAACACATTACAGAATGACTGTCAGCTTCATACTGAGCGGAAACATTGTGTGTGTCTGGTCTGAATGGAGAACACTGTGCTGACTGAGTCTCCACTTCATGTTGCACAGCTATATCATGTCCTTCTATTCTCAGTGGGGATGTCATGACTGAGTGAGTTTCTACAACATTCTGATCACCCACATCCTGCTGCACGTTCATTGAACATTCAAATGACTTGTTCACAATGTCATCCAACTCATCTAACAGTAAAGTTTTTTCTTTTACACATTCCAATAGGTTTCTGACTATTACAGATTGTTCATGGTGCTCAGATATGGAACAATCAACACAGGTTTCTATGTGCTCGTCTGAAGAATGCCCACAGCCAGATACCTTATCAGGAATATCATTTGTTGGGTTAAATGTTAGATCAACACTTGTTTCTGAGGCATCTTCATTGACACATCTACCGATGTCAGTGCTTTTTGCCAAACACTCACTGCCTGATCCTGAATGGTCTTTTACAATGTTTTCTTCCAATTGTTCACAACACTGTGGCATAGGAGAGCAAGCAACATTGTGCATAACTTTTGCTTTACCTGAATCTGGAAACCATTGTACTTTATAATCTTGTTTCCTTGGAGAGAACACCCAACTTGATAATGATGAGGTAGCACTTCTCAACCTCTGTGTGAAGGCCACCTTTTCTATGAAGTTTGGAACTGAGGAGTCCACAGAGGACACAGATATGTTTGTATGGTCATCTTTTTCACTCTCACTTATACTTGCAGTACTTATAGGTGATTGAATATAACTCGATAAAAGTTCATCTTCAGATTTGGTTATGTCCAAGAAACTTTCGGATGATTGAGATGCATCACCTAGAAGATCCTCCTCCTGTATTGAACCAGTACTTGCATCACGCTGGCTATCTGTACTGGCTTCACTGAAACTGGCTGCATGTCTTGATAATACGGAGGATGTCAAGATCTCATGCACTGCACCATGTAGATCTGTAGTTGTTCCATCTATGTCCTTCTGCTTCAAGAGCAACAATAGTATAGTGTAGAAATATGTCCTTGTGATACACCATTATACTGCTTGAATTGTCATAAAAAGGCGGTCCTTACAAGGTCAGTTGAGATAAGTTTTGTATCGGTATTCAAAGTATATTTATCAGCTATTCTTCTTAAGGATAAACATAGACTTAAGTATTTTAATACATGTATGTTGTTCAACTGTTTATTCTCACAAACGCTAAATAAATGCCTGATTAAATGGTTACATGTTATCAAATAAATTGTTAAAAATACCTCTTGTTTGAGTTCCTTTACACATTTATCAAGTACATCTGACACAAACAGGTTGACATTTTCATCTCCAGCCTCTTTTAGTACACCCCTTTCCTCATACTTCTCAAATACCTTTGCATTGACACCATTCTACAAAAGAACAACAATTAAATAAATTCTGAATCAAGCCAATCAAAGTACTAGAAGTTATCAGGGCTTGAGATAATTACAACTTAATATAAACTCCTGTTCCATAAAGCAGCAACCAGACTACTTTGTCAAGGTACAGTAAGCCAATATGTAAAGAACCAAACATATGAACCTTAACAATACAAGGCTTCTGAACTTTCAGCATTGCAAACAAATATTTTACCATTATATAATATCATAAACATACATGTACCTGTGCATCTTCTGTACCAAGATTCTCTTTTTCTTCTTGAAGCAAAGATAAAGTTGTTCTCTTTTTACTGAAACAAAAGATGATGTTAATAGAATATACCCAAACTTCCGTAAACAAATTATTCAATGTTTTCTGATATATTATTGTAAGTTGATTCACGTTCATGGCAACTTGTTTGCTAGCCCAAATCACCAGTAAATGAATATTTGATTGCTGTAAAAAATAGATAGTGATTGATCATTCTAATATCTATGAATTTATACTATAGTTATTACAAATACTGAAAACATATGTACTTACCTGCGTTTTCCTGTCTGTCTTGGAGTTAGAACTGGTGTTTGTTGTTTGCTGGAGCTGTTGTTTAATGAACTGGGTCTGGACATTCCATTCAAGTCCATCAGGGGTTGCCTTGGTGTGAGTGACATGCTGACATCTTATTGAAACAGTTAACCTTTAGAAAAACAAAAAACAAGATAAAATATGTTACAACATATACATATATATATACATGTTACACTTGGGCAGTGGACAGTCCAGTGGTACACTTCTTCTGACATTCAAATCTATCACATCCTGTCCAAAATGATTGTAAAATTCCAAATTATGCAGAAACAATTTGAGCTGTAAATCAAAGTGGGAGACTGCTAAAATGGAAATAATCGAATACTGGTCATCACAAAATTCACATGTGTCTAAAAAGTATGGTAAGATTATTTTGACGCTGCACAAATGTTTGGCTTGCAGGTGACATTGTCCCAAGTATTAACCTTGGCTCTTCAAAGAAAACCTTTCGCATTTGAGCTAATTTTCTGTTGGGCAAATGCGGGGTTCTTCACATTTACTATGATTTAGCTCAAAAACACGTAGCATAGATCGAAATCAAACCTATGTTGGAACATTTAGAGGACGAACAATCAATTAAATCAAAACTTTTCGGCGACATGCATTAGTTATTTGGAAACAACAGACAAATATCAATCAACATGCACAACAAATCAATGTTGACGTACTTTAAAACATCTTTAGCAGCCTCTTAAACCAAAGACATGTCACAATTCAGCCATCTTTGTATGCATATGGCTGCACGCGCATATGCAAATGAGATGTTAATGAGCTGGACAGATTTTTAGACGAAAATTTGAGTTTGATTATTTTCATAAAACGACGCAGCTGTTTTTAATGTGCTTTGAAGAAATCATTTTTAGGCTAAAATTATAGAATGAAGTGACAAAATATACATTAAAACAATATATAGATCTGGTAAGTAAAACTGACCTCATTCACATGTTGCGTGATTAAACTTGTTCACTAAAAATAGATTCTGATATTTGACCTGTTTAATCTAGTACTCAATAAGGCAGTCCAAAGGACCGCTATATCCCCCGCCGTTGTTTTCTTTAAAACATTTTGTCTTTCCCTCAACCTGACCAAAATTGTACACTATCATTGGTCAGGGTCTTTGAGGTATGGATCCGGGTCAAGGTCACTGCACATCCTCTCAATGAGGAAAACATTTGTACCAAGTTAGATGGTAATCCATCAATGCATATATGTAAGTTATAGCGTGGACACGAAATGTTACAGAAGGACGGACAGACTGGCGGACAAAGTGCATTCCTATTACCAGCGTTCGACACTAACAATAGTGTGGGAGTCCGAGATCCCTAAATATTGTGTCGGACCTTCGAATTACACGGCCAGGCAGTCCGTCGGACTCCTTAATTTTTAGAGCAAGATCCAAAATTGTCAAACATCGATTTGCTTTTTGTCCGCATGTGTAGCCTTAACGATAAGTTCACATTTTATCCAAACTTCGTAGACTGGTATAAACCACGACAGACGCTTATCAAATATCGATTCTCAATTGCAATGAGATTAGGCTTACGTATTGATCTCGCCTGACATGCAGAATAATGATCGAAAGACTGTCTTTACAAGCTTAAAACAATGTATTCATCTAAAATATTCTTTACTACGTATCTCGCTCATATCTAGTAAGTTATGTCATCACAAATCAAATAAAACGCACATGGTCGGGATAATTGAGATTTATACTGCGATCGTTTCTCAAACTTGAAAGTTTTAGATATAACAAGAACAACAGAGACTTCGTAATTCATTAGTTAAGGAAACGTTTCGGAACTTGGTATTATAACTTAATTTAAGTTCATTAAGAAGTTTCTTCATGCGGCATGTGAAAATTGACATGACAAGAAATAGCTAAAGTGAAAGCTAAAGGTGTATATAGTCAATCAGTAGAGGATGTATTTATAAAACACGATGGTCATTATTTCAAGTTTTGCATACTATGCACCATTGTGTTAAAACAATTCAGAAAGTCTGTAGGCCTGTGTCAAGACTTTTTACCAGTAGGCCTACCACGGGAATGTAGTGATAAAACTATTACATCGTCAAAAACGATTGTTTAGCTGTCCGAACGAACAGTTTCAGTATTTCTTAACCAACGTTTAACTAAGAACCGCAAAAGCATTCTGGTTCGAAAAATGAAGCGTTTTCAACACGACGATTTTGTGAATGGCGACATACGGATTTTAGTCATTTAAATATATTTCAAAACTGATTGAATTTAGATGCAAACTTGAACACCTCAAGCGTGTGACCCGTAGAAGACAACATATAAACTGGTATAACTGCATATGAAACGATTTCTTAAAGGATACAACAAGCCTTAACTTCTCCTATATATACACATGTGCATGAATTTTGATGTTTTAAATTTCGGACGCCTTAAATTTCATTCGGACTTTTTGACTTGAAAAGTTAGTGTCAAAAGCTGATAACGCCCTCCCCACTTCATGACGCAGGATTAAAAAATGGCTACAATCATGCTTCATTTGGTTTCACCGAATGACAGACGTTTCCCCCCCACGCCGTTTCCTCCCAAGACGTTTCCCTCCCACCCAAAATTGGGAGGGAAACGTCTGCATTAGCATTATATATATATATATTATATATGAATAGTTTTATATAATTAGTTACTTAAATGTTGCTAAATCATATATAAAGGTAATAGTATGTTTGCAATTAAAGTATGTTTGATGTTGTTTGTTTTTTAATTTTATAATTAATTAAGTTTTTTGATCTTGAT
>ENA-OREC01002013-OREC01002013.1-marine-metagenome-genome-assembly--contig:-NODE-2013-length-10858-cov-13.422317_pt1 | contig 10858 bp, 4 predicted proteins | sample MGYA00248626_ERZ508543 | MGnify/ENA primary metagenome ERZ508543 (study PRJEB26211, sample SAMN05518279) | marine metagenome | isolation source: Puget Sound, Washington, USA | host: Bankia setacea... | reverse complement strand
CATGTATGCCAACACGCGATACTCTTGTAAATCTTGGGGGCACAAAGTAAGCAGCTATTCAGTGATGCGAACAAACGTTTATTTTTATCAGCAGTGCATGAATATACTCCAACATAAGCCTGATTGATGTGTTCCCGGGCAGATGACTTTAAAGCAGAAAATGATGCATTATTCATATAGACTACTGCAGTGAGGACATTCTTGACATTTGGGTGTCCATATGGTTATACTATAAACTCTACCTAATCATGATTTCCTTCAATTATCTAATTAGTACCATCAGCTGTGACAAATAAGTAGTATCCAAGGAAATGTGATGGCTTTATTGTCCATTTTGTTAACCTTAGGTCAGTTTAATTGCTTTTTATTGTATAGTGAGGTCATCGAGAAAGGGGAGTGTTAGTTTTGATTGGCTAAATAACATAATATGATCTACTCCACCTTGTCACAGTATCCCTTCTAACCAACCACAATGTTTTTGACACAATAACTCATGAACTATAACAATTAACCATACCAATAAATTACTATTCAGATACCAAGCTTGATATTAATTGACAGTTTTTCATCAATAACACCAATATTCATCAATAACAGGGAATCACATGAGCCAACCACAACTATGCAACCTGAACACTACCCAATGCCTGTTCACTTGATGTCATCTTTAAACTTATTATTAGTATACACCTAGGCAATAAATTCTAAAAATACACCATGTGATCATGCATGTACCCTTTATATTGTAATGCAGACATGACAGAACATAACAACATGAAAGGGAAGGTATAACTAACGCCCTTGTTTGATTTACACGAGTTCGATCACGATTATCATATAGCTAAGAACAAGATGCCACAAACAAACCAATCAACCAATCATCACAGACAAACATGTACATTCTGCCAACCCTGAGGAATCTTTAACTAAAACAAACAACACCTGTTGAGTCACAGATAACACACACATATGTGACACAATTTTTGGGTTGGTTACTTTCATGTGGTTTGAAGTCTGTACTGAGAACTGGTGTTGTGGACTTATTTCTATATTTGAAAAGACGGTGTACATTCCATTGCCTCTTAGAACGAACATCTTTGATATCGATCATGTCGCAAGGTACAAATATATTCATATTGTCCTTACAATAACATTAAACAAGTGATGATATTGATACATTGATTTGAAGCAAGTGAGTTGAAGTATTGGTCGTCAGGCTCCTCATGAATATTCAATCATCCATATTTTTTTGTCGACTCCGAAATTGATTTGCTGATAGGAATCCAAACTGGTGGCGCCCAATTTTCGAATAACACATTCTCTCAAACAATTGATACTGTTGTAATTTGTGATAAGGTTGCACTTGTTAACGGCCTCCAGCACAATGTCTTTCTTGTTATCAATACAATTACAAATAACAGATTCAAATTACACATAGTTGTATAGCATGCAGATAACAAATGTCAATTATGGCATGACACGGAATATGATACAAGATAAAGTGCCTTGAACTCTTCAAATTTATCATGAAGAAAGATTCTCATTAGTTTAAACCATATACCATTTCAAAGGTTCACGTATACAATAGACATGTAAACATGAATATGAAACGGATCTGATTGAAAGCTTATAACTAGCCTATTTAGACCATTTCCTAAGATTCTCATTGACAACCATATCATTATAACAAGCTTATAAAACATAGGTGGGGGATTTAAACTTCACGTTTCAGGGCACACAATTTCTCAATATCTCTACTGGTCCTGCTCAGCATAGCGTAAATTTGTGAACAAACAAAAAACTAATGTCATTACAGACGTCAAAATTTCCTCTTGTCTTACATACAAAACCACTTCTCAGGGCAATAACAGTGGAATTTTCATGCCCTGCGTTTATATTTCTGTACTATACATGCACTCATATACTCTGCTACGCTGGTAATTTTAAAAATCAATTTCAATAAAAAAAATTACATTCATACATGTCCCATAGTCATCTGTTCACTTACTAATATCTGGCATTTTCCTCAGGTTGCCTTTAGGAGTTAACATTCACTCTACAGTCACACTGGATAGGCACTGAACCATTTTTGCTGATTAAGAATTTCATACTCGTTCAACAGTCAACAAGCCTTCAGAAAAAAATGTGCTAGGAATATTATTTATAGCTTGCAATGTTTATTGGTGGTTTGTGTCGAGTTCAGATCTCTCAGAAGTAACGATCTGCTTACTAAACAAAAAAACATCAACATTTTCACAAACAGTTACATGATCACGAAAAACTAGAACGACAATTACGTGAGAAAATTCATGCGTGTTTTATCAATTTTTTGTCTTCTATTTGAATTTTAATGAAAGCAAACAAAGTAATCGTGTTCAGGTATTGTCAACTATCAAATCAAACTACTTTAACAAAGCCATTAACACCTGCGCATTTTCAATTAACATGTGACATCACTAAATTTCACCTGACTTTGTTTTGTGGAATACATTTCATGATTTTAAAGACGTTCAAGTCACGCATGCAGTCTGTTAAAACATGCAAGATATGAGTTTAACAGTGGCTTAAACTCTCTCTTGTTTGTTTATTTTATATTGTTTTCATTGGTGATGGTGGATATTTAAAACAGTTATAAGATAGCCTACTGTCCTGATTAGTTGTTATTGATGCAGAAAGAGAGGATGTTTGTTATGCTTTTACTGTTTTTTTTACCATACCTCACGATGCAGAGCAGAACTAAGTAGATTTTGTAAATGTTCGTGCCCTGTATAGTTTGTTTCAGAACTTAGTAAACAAATCTACTAGAACTCAGACTTCAACTGACATGTTTTCTTTCACCTTGCTCTACTTTTAGATGATATAACATGCATCTTCACTTCATTGACATGAAAGCGCCAAGTTAAAATCATGCTGTGCCAGATCATTTGGCAAAAAGTTCTATTCCAAAATTAGACATCTGAGGCAGAAGAACTTTCAATATCAAATTTTAGGCTATTTATCTATATTTCCAACCCCTGTTATTACTTCTAATGTTAATTGACACTGTTGTAATTGACAGGTGCTTTATTTAATTATGTGTACAGTAAAATAAAGCCTGGTTGAAATCGTAGTTAAATGTCAGTCATTCCTTCAAAAGTGACATTCATCATTCACTCACTTTGGCTCGGTGTATCATTTCTGCCCCAGAGACAAGCTGCATGACTCTCTTTCTGTATAAAATTTTAATCTAGCTTCATCAATCAAATCTTCTCCCTCTGCTAATAACTCATCTAGAGCTTTTACAAAGTGTATGACATTGAGCTGAGTGTTAAAGCCCTTGTCTCAGCCATGTCCACATCAACCAAAATTGCCAAACGTACAACAGAGTAACATAAAAAGTCTAACAAGTTGTACACGCCATAATTTTATGACAAATGAGCCAATGAAAATAAGAAATTAAATAATTATTTCCTTACCAATTAATAATAAATTTGGTGCACAAAACAATGAGCTGTGATTGATTAATTGGAAAAATCATGAAACTGTCAAATTAGTAGTATGGCCGATCCTTTGATATTAATTAGTTTTAAAGTTTATGAGTATTTTATAGTGCAACTTGATTGTGAGTTAGCTGGGTGGCTTTCTCTCCATCTTTACTTTCCATGCTTTGTTGATGTACACTATAGACATCTTGATTTAGCAATATCTTTAGAACACCACCCTAGTTTGTGTCATTTCAATCTTTAAACAAAAATATCAGTTATTCCTGTTACATACTACCGGTAGAACAGTTTATAGCCCGGCAAATTAGTGAAACAATGGTCACATTACACAAGCACCACAATTTAAATGGAGTCTCCATTAGGGTTATTTATTAGGAAAATCCTTTTAGCCATTTGGAATTCAAACCGGCAGCCATTTATTCAACATGGCCACCTTGCTAGGCAATCATAACTGTTTAGAAAGATAAAGACATTATTTTTTCTCAGTTTACATCAGGTATCAGACAGACGGTATTAAAGATGACCTGCAGATGAATACTATTTTGCGGAGAGAAGTCTTCAATGGTCATGAGAAGGAACAACACACATTTTGACATTTAAAGCCAATGTTCCAATCGACAAAGAAACTGATGTTGTTTAAGTAAATCATATCGCATGGAGCATATTTTCTGAATGATGTGCATATTCCAAACAAAGAAACAGTACATGACAAGGAAAGCTGAATGGGCAGTTTCTTTCTACTATGCTGGTAAACCAACTTGATTGTGGATGCTAAATAAGTGCAGATTAAAATTCAGAGTGCAGCATACTGGCAAGGTGCTTTGTCATTTAAAATCATTTACTTTTATTCTTCCTTCTAAACCCACTTCCTAGAACTTTAATAATTCAAAAGCTCATACTGATTCCCACCTTTTGATTCCCACCATTTTATGTCATAAAGGGCAACTTTTCATGTATGTAAGACTCGTCCTACTGGGACACTCACACCTCGTTTTAATCCCTATTCTCACCTTCCCATGAACTTACAACAGATACAGACCACACACTTCAAGACATCCAACAGAAACAAACAGGGTTGACTTATTGATATAAAATGCAATAATGACCTTCCATACAATCAACAACTCACAAACAAAGACTTCTAAGTTCAACAATAATAGATATGAAGTTAGAACAGTTTGGTGCTAACTCCTGGTGTGTCTTTATTTTCCACAAGACTGAATTCTAGAAAACCACAGTTAGGTCTTTCATTGACCATTCTCACCTCAGAGGTTAAAACAAGGTGAAAAACATAGGATAATTAAAAGAGAAAACACAAGCGTGATAGGACAAATAACACCTGATCAACAGCAACAATGACAATATCCAGACAAGCAAAACAAACACTCAAGAACTCAGGAACTGCCTCATCAGCCCTACACTTGAGCGAGTGACCTGCATACGTAAATGTTTCCATACACTATAAATACCTGGTCATTCCAAATTCATACAGCTTGTAGTCTTGTGAAGATTACTGTGTAACATTTCCCAGCCTCCCGCAACTAAATATAACCATCCACAATCGTTAATTGGGCAAACTAAATATCAAAATACTTCAGATGAAAAAACAATCAGGGTTCGTTTGATGCTGTGTTAGTGCTCTAATGACATTTCAATGGCTTATATGATCTGTCTGAACAATCAAAGACAACCAAATACTGTTTTCCTCAGCAATTCTCTACAAACACGTACAAAAAGTTGATCAAAGGCCGAATAATCCTTTCGATGGAGTGCAAACATTTGTCGCGATCTTTTTCTCTTAATGACAAGGCATTTAGGTTTCTCATAATCCCTGTGAACTTGCACTCAGTTCAGCGCCACACTCATTTGACACAATAAGGAGAAGACAGCTGAATCATTGGATAAGATTATTGGAGTTGGATGACCAAAACTAATTAAGAACGAATTTTTCTAAATCGAATACCAGTGGATCAAAACGAAAATCTTGCCGAGATGTCATAAAATTACGTTGGTATTAAGTCACCATATGGTTTCTAATGTCTACTACTCCATAATTACACAACTAGCACTTGTTTGTTTGACTTTATTTAATGAGGAAGTTGATTTGACATCAAGGGCAATCTACCATAAGGCCTACATTGTTAAAGTTTATACTAATTTATTTTAGTTCAATGTTGAAATCACGCTCAAATCTGGAAGAAAGAACCAACAAACTCAGCAATGAGGTTAAGTTTTATTGCTCAAGGAAACAACAAGAGCCTTTAATTCCGTTCAAACTCACGCTTGACAGGCATCCAAGATTAAGAGCCAGACGTGCTAACCACTCCATGACACAAACATTTCACTGCTGGATTAGTTTTAATTGGGATACAAGACATTTTTACTTTCAAGATTGCAGAATTAAATATGCACCCTAATCCTTCAAGCATAACCCAATGATAGTCACGTATAATGACAAAAAAAGACAGTTTTGAAATTTGATTCAACATATTTTTTACCACAAAAACAGTAAAAGAACAATGAAACCATGACCTTGACTCAGCGCTCTAAAATCTGTGTCAGTAATCTTTTACACTATTTTAATTCACACTTTACTGACAGTCATTTGTTGAACCTGTCCTGCAGCGTAATTAAAATTTGCCGACATTTTATTTTTGAAAGGCAGAACAGCTATATTAAACTTTGGGCGTGATGGGGTTTCTTGTCTATTTTTTTGTGTTGAAAACTGCAAAATCAAGAGAAGACTTAATTGTATGTCATTTAAAGCCTATTTATCACTGGTTATATTGTTGAATAACGTCTTTTGCAGTGTGTGATAACAAGGGAAACTATAAGATGTGAAATTGACCTGATCTGATGTACTATTTCACTACACTGTCTGATGGTGGTGATGAAGGGCTGCCATATTTCTAGACAAATTTAACAAGAAAACCCTGATTAATATAATGTGTCATTTGCAGCTGTTGGAATTAAACAAAGAATACGACAGTTATTACAAAAGTGGCTGCGTGGAATTAGAAGAAACTGTCAAATAATGAACCAAAATGCAAATCAGTTGCTAAACTTTACATATTATATAAAACCTTTCGAATGCAAATGCAGAAGTATAGCATTGCTGTATCATTTGCAATTACATGTAGAACTACAGCTATCACTAATTGTGAAGAGTATGTCCCATATCCTCGCTTTGTCACAGGAAATAAGGATATATGGATACGTTAGAATTTAGAAAATAGGGGCATAACTCTGGAACCGTTTGGCTGGACCTCACTCATCTTATGTCATGCAACTTTACATGTCATAGGAATCATGCGAAGCAATTTTCTATTAGATGACTTGCAAACTGTGGGAGGAGTTTAAGACAGAAGATTTCACCCACCAACCAATCGCCCGCCAGACCAATGGTCGTCTGACTCCAGTACACCTTCCTCTAATTTCAATATCTGGGGTTATAACTATCGCTATTTGAGGAAACAATTCATAGACCCACATGAACAAGAATTAAATACAGACTTGATAGCTTGTACTGGATCGTAAGGCATGACAACCCACATATATGTTATACAGGAAGTTCATTAAATGTGTGGTCGATATATATATCCACTTGCTAATCCAATGTGGTGAAGCCAGCCCTTTGGAGTTGTAACCTGTTCGTACCTAGTGAGTACACTGACATCTAGCTGCTTATCGTTTACAAGGATATCAGTGCACTTATATGCAGATACATACACACATATCCTGGTCAATTGGAATTTCAAATTGTTCGATACAGGGGACATTTGAATTCAAGTAACAATCCAGCTAAGCATGAGAACCGTCTCTTAACGAAGGTCTGATTGTTGACACTGAGTAAGGTTACAGTGCTCGACCTCTGGTGTAACTTATCCTCCGAACACGCCTTGAACACTAATCAGATCAGCTGTTTGTTCGCATGCTGATGGAGCTTGTACACGGTAATATGATAGAGGAAGAGTGTTCACTAATCAGACTGGTTTATCCTTATGAAAAGTTTACTTGAACTATCTTCATCTACATGTCGACTGGTATTCACTTTCTCTGGAGTCCAGATTTATCATCTACAGATTTGTCAAATGTTAAATGAATTACCGTGGACTTCAAAGAAAAACATCAATCTCTATTGTTCAAACTTCATAGGACATGGGAGTGAACTGATCAAACATGTAAGAACGATGTACTATGAATTGTTTTTTTTCTGACACAGCGATTCACTTTATAACAATTAGGGTCAGAGAACTTTGCCCTGAAATACATTGTACAATTACTAACTGCAAACTAATTGCTTTTAATTGCTCTAGTGGATAGAGGAACTAACATAGGATAACTAACAGTCATACTTTATTTATGACACAGACCATAATGAAGTATATTAACAAGTTATTGCCCCTGGTTAAACAGAGGAACGGCTGCAAGGCCTTTACAACACAATTAAATGGGGCACTTGTACATCATAAAAAATAAAAGGTTAATATTGATACCTGTGATTTGTTTGACAAGTTGTTAAAACAGCCATCAGTGATCACTAGTCTTTCTGTACATGCTTTTCTTGGTAACCTATAACCTATGTTGCACTTGCTGTGCCTTAAACCCATTGAAATCTTCTAACAAACAGCAAACAACAGCTTCAATAGTTAAGTCTAATCCGAAAACTAAAAACTTTAGAAAACAAGAGGTGTTCATGCATGACTATTGCAGCTTCTTCAGGGCACGAAAGTGTCTAAACCTCTGCTCCTTCCTGCTCATTACAAAGTATATTAGTAAAAACAATAAAAATACATTACAGATTTCCAAATATCCACTTGTCCTGCATCCATATTCACTTGTCAGGGCTGTAGGATGAGTACAGGTAGCAATTTCCTTGGTTCATTTGTCATTCAAAATACATTTCGTACAACTTCTGTCATTTAAATAAGACATTTAAATAAACTGCATAAAAACTTCACTAGAATAACAACAACACAATTGACACTAGACAAAAATAACAACATCTCTCTTGTGTGGAAAGGAAGAGTTATTTCTTACTTTTCCTGGATCCAACTGTGAGCATTAAAACAGAATGGTGACAGTACATCAGTACCTGAAGGCTTCTACATTGCACTTCAAACAAAAGTTGAAATTTATCTGTGACGAAACAATCAAAAATAGAAAGTCTTATTACAGATCAAGCATTAGGTGGACAGGCTACAGACATGGTTATGATTGGGATGAAATATGGACCAGGAAAAAATGGGCAGCAATTCAAACCAACAGGGGAACACTTTGGACACGATCACGTTGACACAGAATTTACAGTTATATGAAAAACCCTGTCACCAGTTTCAGACAGACCAAAGGAAGACAAACAATATGCAGTGAAATTAATTATTTTGCCAAGACACTGAAAAATGCACGCGTGTCATAAACTGCAGTAAAACTTTGAAGCAGCCAATAAAATCCCAACAAATGTCTAAATGATTTCCTAGCACTGTAGCCCAACACTGACAGATTGTAAAAAGCTAACATTATTTATCTTTACTTTACATAGGTACAATAAGGTTGAATCTTAGTCATTTTCTCACTTTTCAACTATACTTTTAAGCTTCTAACTTCTAACTTCTAACTTTGAGTAGTATGTAGTTAATCTTGATTGTTCACATCATACAGAATAACCTTTGTGCACGTTTGGTGGGACGTTATTGTACATTAGTTTGACCTCTAAGTACTAAACTCTTGTCACACAATTGCTAAAAAACAGCATTTTCTTCAATTAGAACTCACATCTTAATCACTGCCATGGTTCAAATGTAAATTACAAAATTTCAATGTATCATGTTTTTATACTGCTCTGAACCTATATGACATATGCCAGAACATGATCTATTAAGGAACTGATATAGGTAAATTTGTAGATAGTTTTTTTAATTAATATTTATGTTTCAAGGTTTTGTTCTTGTAAGTATTTGTAAATAAAAAAAATACAGAAAAAACATGTTCTGTAGAAAGGAATGTGTATAGGCCACCATTTTTCTTCCCTTTTGACTTTTCCCCATATGATTTTATTTGTTTGTATTTTGTTTACATTGCAAACTCATATGCTCTTTGATTTAACTGATTTTTAAAAAATTAAATGCTTATGTTTGTTTGCTTATTTCACAACTATATGTAGTTTCATTAACCACAGTTAAATTATGGAATCAATTAAAGTACAATAGAGTGAATGTGCAACTCAGGGAAATATTTGTAGAATTAACAAAGTCATGCGAGAATGTCCAACAAAGCCTGCAGGTAACCAATAGATGACAAAGCAAACTACAATTTCTGACATTCACATTTCACACCAGATATGAATGACACTACCAGACTCAAATCAAACCCTGTTGCAGCTTAGTTTCTCAAACTTCCTTTCAGTTCTGACATTTTCTAAAAATTCTACGAAAAAAATGCGTCTGCCCATAATGCAAATTTATGAATACATTGGCCAATAAACAGTCTTGAAAATTCCCTACCAACTACTAAATTCTATTGTTATTCTTCAATTAACTATTCAATGAGAATGCTACACTTTGGCCATAAAATGCAGGAAAAGTAAGTCAATGGCCATTAAATGCACACAACGCCTAGTTGAAATTGCAATAATGTCTCTCATTGAATATCAATTTAGATTGAAGGTCAACATTTTTTTAGACCACACAAATAGCAAACTATCTCAGGAGCTTTCTGCAATGTTATAATGACAATTATAGTATCCTTGGCAATTATAGACTCCTGTCAGAAAATTTCTGCAAAATAGCAAATTCTTCAATAGAAAATAAACAGAATTACAGAACCTCTTTTCCACACATAGATTATTTCAATATAAGATAGTGAAGTTGCTTTTTATTGTAGGTATGAATTGTTTTGAAGAATGATGACATTAACAGACCATACAATAGTACTAACCATCAGTAACCTTAAACATTGACACACAAATATGCACTTTCAAGTGGGACATTTGGCAATCCATTTCTCCAAGTATAAAATACGATGAATATTGTATGGTAAATCCGGCTATAATTAGATCAGGTGATAACAACGAAGTAAGTGTTTCAAGAAAAATAAATATGTTGCATGTGTACTTGGAATATTCACATTTATTATTAGATCTAATTATAGAATATGATCTAAAATACATTTCAAACTAATAAAAAATAACTTTGCATATGACCTTGATTTATATTTCATTCAACTATTTGTTAAAGTGATGGATTCATCTCAATAACAACAGATAGATCACTTTCTACTTTCAAATGAGCCGACTTTAACCAGTTATACAAGTATACATATGTTTGTGGAGAGTGTCATTACTGTACTATAAATGTAAGCTGGCACTGTATGGTTGT
>ENA-OREC01002012-OREC01002012.1-marine-metagenome-genome-assembly--contig:-NODE-2012-length-10863-cov-11.131745_pt1 | contig 10863 bp, 1 predicted proteins | sample MGYA00248626_ERZ508543 | MGnify/ENA primary metagenome ERZ508543 (study PRJEB26211, sample SAMN05518279) | marine metagenome | isolation source: Puget Sound, Washington, USA | host: Bankia setacea... | reverse complement strand
GACTAACTGTAATACTCGAATAGCTAACAAATGGACTAACTGTAATACTCGAATAGCTAACAAATGGACTAACTGTAATACTCGAATAGCTAACAAATGGACTAACTGTTGTTTGGGCAACTTTGAAACATATCGGCTGAAGAACTCAACACTCTTCTTAATTCTGAATATTGAAATAACATCAACTCAAAGATATATTAAAGTCTTACTCACGCGTTTAGAAGATTGGCTTAACAAGATGCTTTCTACGCAGTTAGTATGAGCAATTGTGCTAAACATTATACCAAGGATGATTTTAAGATGATTGTGAACATAAGGGTACCAATTAAACCTGAAAACTTTTATTGAATATTGGATCAGCATACGCTATAGTTTTGTGTGTCGTGTGTTTCTGTGTGCATTTATTATAACGTTTAAAGAAATTTATTGAATTTCATAAACTTTCGGTTAAGCTACACACCGCCAGTACATGCCTGAAGTTCTGCTAAAATCAAAGCGCTGCAGGCACTTTAGTATCGGCTGCAAGTTTCTCTATCGACAAACGACCATGTCCAACAATGCTATGTGCTATGCATAAACATGAGTTAACCCCATCCACCTCACACTTAACTCGTCTGCTTTCAGATGCTAGCAGACGACAGTTGAGTTTGAACAGCGTTGCCGCGCAAAAGTTGCTATTTGACATCAAAGAGACGAACTATGACGAGAAGTTCATTGACCGGTACTGGAGGACTGGTGCCGTGTACATGGTGGAGAGCGAGGTCCTACTTAAACGATATGAAGCATACGTCTTAGACCAGAGAAAAATGGTATACCGTCTTTAGTCTACAATACCACCAACACTCACACGCACACACCTTTGAATGCTTGAATGGAGCATTCCTATGCCATGCAAGATAAAAAAACAAAAAACATACCTTTTCACAATGGAGATATACGCAGGTTGAAAAACTACTACCAAATGGCTACCAATCACAACACGCCCTAAGTAATGAATCCTCTTCCATACAAACTACAGTATATGTGTTAATGTATTGCGTCATTGTAACATAACCCAAAGAGAAGTTACAATACCATACAAACCAATAGATTATATATAATGTTCCATTCAGTCAATATATAATTCTTCGTCCAGGGTCGTGCTGAAGATATGTTTAAAGAGACATTCCTGTTCTCCTTTGAGACGGAAAAGTCTTGCCAGGAGATCTGCCAAGAAGGACAGAGGGTCTGTCTGAAACGGCGACATGTTCTCGGTCATACAGGCAGCGGGGTTCACCTTGTGAAACATTATGATGTCCTGACGAGATATATGGCACAACAAAACACGTTGACACCTGCTTATGTTATCGTATATAAGGTAATTGGGCGTACGTGTTATATTATTTAACCTCGATTTGGTATCCTCGTTCTCGAACTTGTTCATATGTATACTGTGTAGCTGGTATGACAGCTACGTTTAACTGTTTCATGTATTCGTCACTTCAAATAAACTGTTCTCAAGTTTAAATAAATAATTTAACTTTTCGCGCCGTTGGTGTAAAGTTCTAATTATTTTCTCAAACCAGTTAATAAAGTTTCAACTCTTCTGATTTTCTAACTATATATTGCAACATGCTGCGTCTTTAAATCCATTCCTTTACTTATTTGTTAACATAACTTTTATTAGACATATTACCTCTTTGGTACCTTTTTGTCTGGTACACAATGTCACAGCGTCATTTGATTTTCCGTTACAGGTGTTCCTTGGTAAGAAGAAGCCGATAGTACCTCGACTTCACAGGGACGATAATTACGTGATGCCTGCCTTTGGTTTCGACTGTCATGTGTCCGCTAGACCCGTAGACGCCAATATGACGATTTGCGAGGCTTTTAACTGTAGTTATGTACGTATTGCGTTGGTAACTTTACACCAACATGAATCATTTCAATTATAAAATACTCCAATATGGTTAATGATACGAATATAGACACATACGTGTTGTAGCTCTCTTCTAATTGAACACTTAGTAGTAACTTGGTTGTAACATATCTTTGTATATCGGTCAAGTGTTTTATATTAGTAATTTTAGAATGTAAAAGAATTGTCATTTATCACGTTCAAACTAAATAACACTCTTTGTGTTGTGTTGAAAACTGAGTGGAAACATTGTTAGCTAACTGCGGGTTTCATATACTTTCAGGTATATGTATATGAACACGAAGAAATATCATCCAACACTGTAAAGCACCCGCGCCAAATATTACCATACGCCATTCTAAATCTCGAGAAAAGGTCACCTATCATGCTGGAAGCACCATTTCTTACTGTCGCAAAACACGTATCTAACTGGGAGGTTAAGGGTGAAACACGACGGGGTTTCCGATTCATTTTTCCAAAATCCGGTCCTAAATCAAAATCAAAACCATTAAGCACACATGATATTAAATCATCAACAAAAGAGAGTCAAACAAAACGGTTGAAAGAACAACTAAAGGAAATGCGGACTAAACCAAATGTTACCGCGCAGCCACCATTGTTGCAAAAAGTTGGAGGTGATACTGAAGACACTGTTAAAGTTGTGGATAAACGCCCACCAAAACTGAATGTTGTTAACATACCACATATCAGTGCAAAACGCAAGTCAAGAGTGACGAGTAAGCACGATACTGAAGTCACTGGAAGTGCTGTAGATAAAAAACAACCTCAACTAAACGGTGTGAACGTACCACATGACAATGAAACTCTTCAGCTAAGACCGACAAGTACGCATGAATCCGAACACACTGAATCTGCTGTAGATAAAACAACACCTAAACGAAATGGTGTAACAGTAACACATGTCAATGCAACTCATAAATCAAGACTGGCGAATAAGCTCAAATCAGAGGACCCTGCTATTGGTGTAGATAAAATCACACCTAAACTGATTGGTGTTAACGTACCACATGACGATGCACCTCATACATCAAGACTGGCGAATGAACACGAATCAGAGGAAATGGCTATTTGTGTAGATAAAAAACATCCTAAACGGAATGGTGTAAACCTACCGCGTGTCAGTGCAACTCATCTGTCCAGACTGACGAATAAGCACAAATGTGAAGACATTGGTAATGTTGTAGATAAAACGCCACCTAAGCTGAATGGTGTAAACGTATCAAATACCAGTGCAAGTCGCAAGCTAAGTCCTACGTGTAAAGACGAGATCAGCTCTTTGAAAATGTTTGATGGTGTAGATATAAGAAAAATTAATTGCACGTTTGAACAAAGTCGCCAATTGTTATCGTTAAAAACGATAGTGAAGTTAAAACGTTTGAAAGCGGTTACCATTGAACCAAAAGAGGATAACAGAAGACGAAAGCATGGCGCTAAACGTAAATACTCACGGAAAGAACAGGCGGGACCAAGTGATAAACATTCAAGAAGTGTTATCAACGAGACTGAAGAACGCAATATTAAAAGAAATCAAATGGTTTTATCTCAAAACCCAACACTCATTGAACATAATGATATATTTGAATTCTCTGAGGAATCCATAAGTGTACCATCTTCAATAAACACGACGAAAATAATTGATAGGCATGAAAACGCAAACGATGAAATTGAAAAACCTAAAAGGGTTGAAGTGGACAACAATAAATGTCAGAAAACGGTCGAATTTCCTGCAAGGAAACAGAACAAACGATACAAACAAATAAAGAAATCATACGACTACCGACGACATGAACAGCTTTTTCGGGAAGTTACAAAGCGAACGAGAACTGTATTAAACAACGACCAGACAAAGGCAAAATCTCAATTAGAAAAAAGTGTCGATATGTGTCAGACTGAAACGCCAAATTACAAAAAAGCACGTAATATTGATTCTGAATGTAATCGACTGCTTACGTTGAATCACATTCAGAGACACCTTGTTAATGAACCGTATCCGCAAAACAATATTGAACAGAATGGTACTGACGTTACATGCAATAGCGAGGTAGAAACCTGTGACACTAGAACGGAAAGTGGCAAAATATGCTCCCCGGTACCAGCAGTTATTGCTCCGAAAATACTTGACACATGTCCCTTAGTGATTTCAGCAAATACTCACTTAGAATTATTGGATAGATATGAGGACCTTTTTGGATTCAGCGAAATGCTTTCAGAAGGAAAACCAAAAAGCCATAATAATGATGGACCTTTAAAACAACAGGACATTGGTGTGTTAAAAAACAAAAGTTTAGACACAGACGGTATTAAAAAGGACACATTGGTGACGAACACGGCCAACAATGTTGTTCCAGAGAAAATGAAGGCTGTAACGAGGAAGTGTAGTCAAGAGAAGAAAGGCGACACGTGTGACAAGTGCGAACAAAAAGGCACTGACATATATAGTGACGGTAGTGGTTCGAAACGATCCGATAAACCAGCACAACGTTTTCAGTCAAGAAAAGACAAAAAGCTTTCTCAAGAAAAGAAGAAAAGATTGATGACAGATAAAACTAACGTAACAAGTGAATTAAATCAGCAAAACAAATTAAAGATATCAAACGTGGACGTGCAAAGTGCCACTGAGACTGAAGAATATCCAAATAATGTCACACAACTGGTGGAAACAGAACAAATGACAAATACAAGTGTCCCAGATAAAGATGTGTGTCATGCAATAGGGAATTCGAATACACATGACAAGTCGATCCTAAGCAAATCTGGTAAAGATAAGAAATCTGTATCATCGAAAACACATACAAAACAAAGCAGACAATACAGTCAAAATGTGACAGGCAATCACAGACCAACATATACAGACGTGCCTGACAATGAACAAAAGTCGGGTAAAGTAGGCGCAACAATACAAAGAGATTGTTTGGGTAGAAATGATAACTCTTTTGATGGTGTTGAATTAAAAACAAGCCAGGTGCCAGATGTTGGTAATTCTGGCGCTATACATAAACACAGTATGTCTGAGAGCAAGAGCATTTGTGAGAAAGTAAAGGATCAAACGGTAGGTAATTTGACTGTTGACGAAGAAAAAATTAACGACACTCGCGTCGAGCCAACTGAGCTTTCAATTTCGGAAACCAGAACAGACACTTGGCAAATGCATGACAATACCGAGAAATTTAGAGAGAAAGTGTCTTGCTTGAAAAAGAAGCCAGTTGATGGGATAACCAAAGACATTGTCGGTGAAATAGTGCATGAGACTCATGTAATCATTGAAGACAAACATCTTACTGTTATTAAAACTCCAGAAGAAAATACAAAAGCTAGCGAAAGGACACGCCATATGCTGGAAAAGAGAACAAACAACAACAAGGATGAATTGCTGTCCAAGGATATAGCAGATCTTAAGGGTAAAACTAGTGCTTCTAAGGAGAAGAAAGTTACAATAAACGATACAAAAACAAAGGCTCAAACAGACGATCAAGACATAAGCAGTGTGTTACAGACTGAGCGAAAAGACACCGTTGTATCAGAGCATAAATTGTTATTTGTGGAAATACACAACTCTCCACGGAAAACATATGGACAAGAGAAAGAAACAAAAGGTAAAGCGAAGGGTTTGAGTCAAAACACACAATACAACTCAAATAGTGTTATCGCAATAGGAAGCGAATTGTCAAAGAACAATAGTCATGGTAACAATATCAATCAAAACACTGGTACTGTTTTAGACCATGTTCAGCTCGATGAAGTGAGTGCATCTAACACAACTTTAGCTGAGGTTGGTGAACCTGAACTGCCCGTTACCAAAGCCGGGTCGCATGATGTTTGTAAGAGCAATTTCTCCATGTGTGCCGAAACTTCAGCATTTGGATCCATTGTACCTGCTTCTGATAGTCCTCTCTATACTTCGTCATTGTATAGTAAGTTGCTAGATCAAACGAATAAGAACACGTCAACAGGCACTCAAGAGTCAAGTTATTTACAATCAGATAACATTATAAACAATACAGACTCAAATGTTTCTGTCAACAACTTAGATACAAGCTGTAAACAAACTGTTCCAGAAACTGACCGCCATACAAATCGGCTTCAGGAAAAGGAGCAACCTTCGGATAAAAAAACGGATAAGAAAAAAATGTTCGATCGTACTAAAGTAGACAAAGGCTTAGTCGACCGTTTGAAATTCTTTTTGAGCACTAAGGTTGCCGAATTTCCTGTTCATAAAAAACAGCAAATCAAAAGCTGGGAAAAGGAGATAGGCGTGACATGTAAAAGTAGTGAAACTGCCAGCACGAAGGCGTTGTCCATTAAATCGGAAAACAATCACCCATTACCCAAATCACCCGCCTTAGCAATAATAGAAGATAAACACACAAAGACACAAGAGGTATCCGTTATTGCGCTACCTCAGATGAGTACTTTTCCGCAAGCAGTTATCAAAACAGAACCACTAGAACCGACAATTCTCAGCGAACAATTTCTACCGATGTCACCAGAAAATGATAGTAGCCCTTTTGATAATACGTCTGACCCTGAGCCGTTGTCAACTAAATCCGAAAACAATCACCCATTACCCAAATCACCCGCCCTAGCAATAATAGAAGATAAACACACAAAGACACAAGAGGTATCCGTTATTGCGCTACCTCAGATTAGTACTTTTCCGCAAGCAGTTATCAAAACAGAACCACTAGAATCGACAATTCTCAGCGAACAATTTCTACCGATGTCACCAGAAAACGATAGTAGCCCTTTTGATAATATGTCTTTCCTTCCTCAACAAGTCACTGTGTCATCAGAAATAGGTCGAGAGAAAAACAGCGATGAACTTGATACCCGTGTACAAATATCGTTCCCTTTCAAAGTCAAGGAAGAAAAAGATGATCTAGCATTTGACACGAGAACTAGCAATGTAAAAAAAGATGAACCCACAATATACTCTGAAGACAATGGGTCACAAGTCTCGGCAACATCTTTTTTATCTGCAAGTGGCACATCGGATCATACAGATGTCATTCCTAAAAAGGGCCACACTGGTAAAGAAAAAGGTAAAAAAACCGCTTTAATCCAAACTTTGAAAGAATTGTCGGCGGTCTTACAGTACCTGTCTGATAACAACACACCACATGTAGAAAAACAAGATTTTACAATGACTGCTTCTAGAAATGAAGATAGCAATGTTCGAGTAGCAGTTAAAGCGGAACCTCTTTCAACCGAAGAACCAGCCAAACAATGTGTAAATCCAGTTCCTTTAATGGCATATACAGGACAACTATCAGCGAAGGTTTGTGAAAAGGGTAGGACAAATCTGCCTGAGAACCCAAGGCCTATAAGTCACACTGCTTCATATTCAGATGAACTTCCAAAATTGTTTGACCCAAATAGAGAAGCCGACATAACAACCCTTGAACATTTTGGATTGCCAACATGTGTACCAAAATTTGAGCCTGCCGATTGTGACAAACACAACCAAGAGTTACCTGATAAACCATCTAACAATATCATACCGGAACATATCAAACAAGCAGATATAGTTGTCAAATCAGAATTTACTCCTATCGAAGTAACGAAAATTGATACACAATCGGTTTCTACAGAACATAATTTTTTTGTTATATCTCCATTCAAAATTCAAAAACCTGGCCTTTTAAACAGAGGATTCAAACATCGAAAGAACATGTTTGATATGAAGATAGGCTCCTTTAAACGTCAAAAACTGTTTACGAAAATCTCTTATCCCGCGATAACACAAAGTAAACCATTGATTTCTTCAGTTGAGACTAGTCCTTCTACAGGTTCTGTCCCCATAGACCAAAGCACTGATAAAAAGCCAACTACGCCAACGGAAGTTTCATCCTCGACATTGGAGAAAGACCAAGACAATACACAATTACCCACAGGTGGTGAACATATAGAAGAACAAATCCAACTGAATCAAAACGAAAACAATGCTCAAGTAGTAGTTTTAATTAAAAAGGCAAGCGAACAAAGTGCAAACACAGGAGAGGAAAATACGATGCCACAAAACCTGACTGTTGCTATTTATGAATCACCTACAAAACCAGAACCAGACTCAACATCGGTTTCCAAGTCTACGTCAACTGGCAAAAATCAAAACAAGAATAGTTCGTCGAAGGATAACACAAAACGTAAGTCGTCTACTTCTGCGTCCAATGACACTCCTATTTTACCATTCAGCGAAGTAATGGCATTAAAAAAGCAACAGTATCTTAAGTTTAAACATGGGTTTGCGCACACTCCATTTATTAACTATAATGAGGTACAGATGAAAAATATATCGGAACCAGAAAAAGAAGACATCGAACATAGGGACGATGGAAACAGAAGGCATCGGTCCAATTCAGCAAAGTCAGTCGATAGAAATTCACGTTCACGTAGTAAGAGTAGTCATAAGTCCACGTCAACTCGAAACTCAAGTAAAGAGAAAAATCCAATAAGGCGACCGAACTTCAGACGCAGCCGATTTATGTTTATGTCACAGAAAGAACCAGCAAAGAGAAGGAGAGTAATCTCAAAACGTTCGAGCAGTACATTGCTAATTGAAGATATAGAACCGACATTTGCGATTAAGGCTCCTAATTCAAAATCAATAAATCCACCAGTGTACTTTAAAAGATTCCAAACTCCCAACGGTAATTTTAGAAAATCTGGGACTGGGTATTTTTCTTGGAAAAGAAAGTATCAATGGAGAAGAGATAACAGAAAAGAAAACCTACACCCAGTCGAGCTAGAGTTAGATGAACGTGCTCCCGGACATGTTCCAAATGAAAATCAAGTATTACAAAGACAAATGGACGCTTGCATTCGGGATTATAGAGGAGCTTTCCCAGACCATTCTGCTGAAGATTTGGATGAAGCGAAACTTGCTACATACTTTAAGTGTATGGCCGAAAAGATGGAAGTTCTTCAAATGAAACGCCAAACAATACACAGTTTCTCGACTAGAGGTCCAATTGGAACTGCAAACACACCATTACCAAAGGATGCCTACAAATTTAGAAATCAACTGATGCATGAAGGTAGGAAATCAGAGACATTACCAGCAATACATTCAGAAAACATGGATGCTCTTCTTAAACAACATTTGAATAAGCATTACGAAGACATGACGAAACAAATACGAGACGAGATAATGAAAGAACTTACCGAAAGTCTGTTCACTAATTTGAAACCTGGAATAAGGGATAAATTCGAGAACGTGCCATTCTTTGACTGTCCTCCTGGTAAACAAAATCCACATGAACATGCCATGAATGAGTTTAGAGTTAATCACTTTTTTGATGACAGGTTTCCAAGACCGGAACCATCGGAACCAACAATGCTTGATCACCATTGGCGGACAGAAAGCGACAGATACCAATATCCATACCAGGACGACTACCACTTTTCAGCTGGTGCATCACATTACAATCATCACCCTATACCAAGACTATGTTACATTGGCAACTCTCACCCGGGACCATCAGAATATGCAAAACGTCCTTACCAGTATATCGATCACCGTAATGATGGACATGACCATAACACATATTGGCGCCCTCTGGAAGAATCAAGGAGAGAACATAATGTGGATTCATCTACGGAATGGAATGCATTTAGAAGAAAGGCATCGGAATCATTTAGAACAAAGGATCGATTACAACGACCATATCATGAAAGAGAATCTCCTAAGCATTCATTTGACCGTTCGGAGTCTATTGAACTTCTCAAAGATAACACATATGATAGGGATGGCATCAAGACTTGTGAAAAGAGGGAAGCGCAGGATGATGTAGTTGTTGAAAATGTTACAAATGCTATCCGATCTATCAGAGAATACGGCGAGAAAAAAGAATCAGAGCATCCGCCTCTGAGGAAGAGAAAATTAACAGAGGTGCCTACAAGGCAAGGGGACAAGATAGACAAATATGAAAAGCGTCATAAATATGAATGTCGCAAATATTCAAATAAATTCGATGATAGGAGTTCAGAGGAGAGAGATGAAGATAAAAGCAGGTCAAAGCATTTCAAAGAGTACAATGACAAACCCTACGAGTACAGACCTAGCTATAAAACCCATGATGTATATTTCCCATCAAAATATAAGGAAGGATTTGAATTTTTCAGAGGAAGGGGGAGAGGTTCGTTTAATTTTAGAGGACCTCGAGGCGATTATCAATATCATCGTGGCGGCACCGCGTCCAGGTCTCGGTCGTATCGGAAACATTTCCCTTCAACGTGTCTTAATCACAAAATGTTTGATAGAGACAAAGAAAGAGGCGAGTCTGACAGACATGGAAAGTATGATTCGGTAAAGAAAACAGGATACAAACCAGGGATATATTCTCAGAGACACGAGTATGAGGTACATAGACGAAGTGACCGTCCTCCTTCGAGATCTGAACACTCAAACTATCGGGACATGTCAAACAATACAGGCAAGGGGAGATACATGGCTACTATTAAGAAGGAACCTGATGATTGCAATGACACAACTGCGTCTCCAAAAGCTATCCCAACCGTTTGCAGTGCTAGGTAGGTCACGTTTATGGTGGGTTGAGATAATGGAAATGAGATGGTAGTCAATAATGGGTGGTATTTGAATCTCGTTTGACTCACCAACTCTCACACCACGTTTAACCTGTATGCCATAGTTATTCGTATTTTTGGAGGACTTTGTCAAGAACCGTTTTGTAAATACGTTAAACCATAAACATATGTATGCACTAAGTGTTTGGGTTTATGCTCCTGTTACGCGTAATTCCGACACGGACGGACTATCATATGTCTAACGAGTATGTTTACATGTTTTGTTAACACAGTATTTGGAACGAGGACACTAGTTATAGTGTATGTGTAGTCTTGCTGATGTGCGAGGAAAGAAACACTCGTTAACTTGCATTTATGTAAATAGTTTTACACGTTCTTTGGATTGTCAAGGTGATGATTTAATC
>ENA-OREC01002011-OREC01002011.1-marine-metagenome-genome-assembly--contig:-NODE-2011-length-10866-cov-14.166095_pt1 | contig 10866 bp, 5 predicted proteins | sample MGYA00248626_ERZ508543 | MGnify/ENA primary metagenome ERZ508543 (study PRJEB26211, sample SAMN05518279) | marine metagenome | isolation source: Puget Sound, Washington, USA | host: Bankia setacea... | reverse complement strand
CCCACACACACACACCTTCATTTTTTATTTCAAAAATGGACTTATTATCTATCTCATTTTTTAAGATGAAGTGTAGGCCTGGGCCTATAGGAGCTACGCATCTGGTAGCGAATACCGATCTTAAGATATCCGCAGTCCTTGCAGATTACTAGTAGTCACGAGTGTGCACGGCAGAAGTAACTGTTGACAACGAAGTAAAACCTATTAGTTGACTTGGACACTAAAACCGACTAGGGTAATCCTAACCGTCATGACCATTTCACACGCGGAAGTCCACTTTAAATGAAAGCCGAAGTATACTAGGCTAAACAAATCTATATTGTGTAAATCACTAATATGAGTAATGCTAAACAATCGTCGATATACAGATACACACTGTATAGACTTTTAGATATAGTAAAACTAAATATTAGTGTTTAAAAGTAGCCTATAAAATACACGTAGCTTTATATAAAGATGTAAATTATTTTTTTCAAAGTTAATTTCAGTTTCTATGTAGATTCTAGATCTAGAGACCGCATGTCTATTTCCGAGGTCAGCTAATAATAGTTCTACTATGGAATGTTTATAGATCTACATATACAATGCGCAGATTAACAAGTTCTCATTCACATTTTGTCTAGATTTATGCGATATCGATAAACTATTCTTTACTAAAGCACTGCAAAACATGTCAACATCCGTCATAGATTTAACATATCTAAAAATGTTTAACTCAAACGAAATATGTCCTTCTGATCTTCAATTTCACGTACACGTGCACGCTAGCAAAGATATATGCTATGCGACCTATTACGGCAAAGTATAGAATCGAAAGTAAACACATGCTTCCTATACATTGTTTATACCAAGATAGACAACTCTTGGAACGCGTCACCGCACAATAATGCGATATAAAGTAGATCCACAGAAATTGAAATATTTATGTAACAGGTAGTTGAGATTAAATATAATTTCTATTTTTCTAATCTTAAAGACAAAATTAATTTATACCCAGCTTTATTACATGATATAAATAGTTTTAGTAATGTAGTCCGGTGATAACTCATAGCAACTTGTCTCTATGCGCAAGCCGAAGCACTTCCCCTTGACGACCTAGAGTGAGACAGTGCATTCACTTGACAACTTGAACCAACGGAAGCAAGACGTGTGTGAGAAGAGCTCGGAGTTGTTCAATTTTATGTGTGTTTTAGTGACAATAAATTAATAAAAATGTTTAAGAACACATTCCAAAGTGGCTTTTTATCAATACTATACAGTATTGGAAGCAAACCATTGCAAATTTGGGACAAAAAGGTAAGATAATTTTGAATATGTAGTTATCAATGATCGCCATAGTGACATGGCTGGCAACCATGAAGATTCTCATGTTGTTTCAACTTTTAAGTCTCATTTCAATATTACAGCACTGTATTCATTGACATCTAGCCGTTTGCGAAATAAATAACCAAGGAACATGCTTAAATACTTAAAACGTTTTGATTTAAACGACAAATAAGACAAATAATCAATCCAAATATTGAATGTGTCAAACGGAAGTGAATATGCTTTGTGTATTGGTTTGTTTGCATCACGCGTTTTCGGCAATGTAGTGATGATCAGATCACTAGTAGACCAAAATAACCTCAGTAATAGAAGTTTTAAGATGTTTAGCCACTTGTTGTTATGAGTAATTGCTTTGAACATAAAAGAACAACGAAATAAGGTTAACTGCATACTATACTGAGGGCATCAATGATAGCATCTGCCATGTAGTAATGCATCTTCATGTTGCAATTGCTGCACCACTGTTACAATTTTTACTTCAATGAATGGTTTCTATGGAGATTAAACTTAATGAGCAACTGTCATAAATACTAGCATTTCTTTTCTTTTTCCATTTATATGGTCACAAGTGGTTGCTAGGTAGTTTATATCCATATTTTATGCTGGCATTTAAACCTTTATTTTTACATTTGTGTTTCATTTTAGGTGCGGAATGGTCACATTAAGCGTATCACAGACAACGATATCCAGTCACTAGTGTTAGAAATTGTTGGAACAAATGTTAGGTGAGTATCTTTTAGAAAATCAGTTTCTTCTGTGAAGATTTCTAGTTTTACTGTTAAGAATATTTCCTATAAAGCAAGAATTGAATGTTAACTTAATCCTTTTTCGTTTATAATGAAGTCTTCTTCACACTACATAGAAGAGTTGCTGTAGATGTGTTGGTTGCTTTAAGATAATTGTGTGCCCTTTCAACTTTTTATTTGTTTCCATTTTAGCACAACATATATCACATGTCCATCAGACCCAAAGAAAACGCTTGGCATCAAGCTGCCGTTCTTGGTGATGATCATCAAAAACTTGAAGAAATACTTCACATTTGAAGTTCAGGTATGTTTAACTTTATAGTTACTGACAGATTAACAACTTCAGTTTATATAGAACTCATATATTCTTTCTATTTTGTCTGACACTTCAGTACATTTTTTACATACTGACTTTATTAAGTCTTAGCTAGACATCATTTTACAGAAGTATGAAGAGTCTCTTTCTGTGATAAATATTGAAGTCTCCGTTTATACCAAATCAGAGGACTCAATTTTGCATTTTATATTTACAGGTATTAGATGACAAGAATGTACGAAGACGATTCAGAGCTAGCAATTATCAGAGCACAACAAGAGTTAAACCATTTATCTGTACTATGCCAATGAGATTGGACGATGGCTGGAATCAGATTCAGTTCAACTTGTCAGACTTTACTAGAAGAGCATACGGAACAAATTACATTGAAACTCTCAGAGTACAGGTAATGAGACATTGGATTTACCTGCTTACATTGTTTAGACAAAACATGCATGATTTACAAATATTGAAGTTGTGCATAGTGGTTAAATGTTCATAAAAGTCTCTTTGCGTATAATTCATGAGAAATTGTTACATATATGGTAAATACTATGACAAGTCTTATACTTCGACTACATACATAATTTCTTATTGAGTATTCCAAGAATTTTGCTTACATTTGAATACACTTTAAAATGTGGTTATCTTTCTACTTTCAGATCCATGCTAACTGCCGAATCCGACGTGTATATTTCTCAGACAGACTATATTCAGAAGACGAATTACCTGCAGAGTTCAAGCTTTATTTACCTGTACAAAATAAGGCAAAAGCATAACGACATCAGAGACATTTATCATTGAATCATTGTACATACCTTCAAAATCTCTACTCAAAGAACATTTGTCAGAGGGAATTTAAAATTTAGAAACCTATTGAGAAAAAGCTTGCAAAACCAGTACACTTACATTTACCCGGTTAGTCATTGTATTTGAATGTGAAAATGTTTCTTTAGAAGAACTGTAAAGATTTTGTCAGATTTAACAACTTTTTGTAAAAAAATAGGTATACATGATGATTAAACCATTCCACACAGACTATGAGTTGGTGAAAGTTGTATTAGGTTAAGTGTTCAGAACATGAACTAATCAGAATGCAGTGTTGGGGAGGGTGGATGGAATGTGTATAAATGTGGAAGAATATGAACGTCTGTTGTTCGAGTACTATGCTAAACAGAGCAAGATAGCTGTGATAGCCATAGGATCTGAATATTTCTGACAAGATTTTTGTACCTGTCACACTTGAGGACTGTATGAAACCTGGGTCACTAAGACAAGCTGGTGATCGTGATGTTTAGGTAGGGTTAGAGTAGGTATGAAGACATGCTGTCAAAGGCATACTTTTCACAAATTGCCATGTTTTGTACTGTTATTTGTTGTTGCAACATCAAAACATAAAGTGTCACTGTCTGGCAATATGTTTCAAAGGACGTTCACAATGTTGAGTGTTAGTGAAGTTCTGTTTGTCTCATTGTTCTATTCCTGTTGAAACAATTGTTTGATAGTTGACATTTATAATGATAAAGTTTTATCAACCTTTTTCGATTTTGTTTTAGGTTTAAACATAGAAATCAAACTTTATCATAATTTCCAACTGAAAGTCAGTTATAACTTCTGTTTCGACAGCCGACCATTTATGTGAGTTCTTGGATTTTCTGTGAGATATTATGATATTAGTTGCAATATCATTTTTAATTTAATTTTATATATGAATGATGATTGTTAATGAATTTTAGTATCGTAAACAGTAATTAAACAGTTCCAATTTAGTAAAAACAGCATGTTATGTAATTTTATTAAAGTTATAAATCCGCATTTTATTATTCTTTGTACATAATTATACATCATAGAAAAAAATAATAAAAAATACCTACAAACCAAGACACTAACTTATCTTCCAAACAGAGAAGCGATGATGAAAAGTCAAGACAGACAATACATGTACATAGTCTGGCATTCACAAAACTTCAGGATTACAAACTACAAACTAAAACCAACCATTTCCAGGGAAAGTTTTGAAACCTAGTGCACAAAATCTATTGTGTTTCTATCATTGTTTTAAACATGGTTATACATGTATCAAAATTACATGAACATAGTTTGTTAAGTAGTTTTAAACTAACATTTGAGACAGATCCTAGAACATTAATGTGTTGTGATGATATTAAGAGACGCGGTTTGGTTAGCATTGGAAAATTTGATTTCAAGGGGATATCCTACAAATGTATACTTTAATTGTAAATGCCAAGTTAAACCTCTGTAAAAGTAGTTTGGTAATTTTTCCTGGAATAAGTGAGAAGTTTTGAAAAATTAGCCAACCTCATCTATCCACAGAAATGATTTTGCTAAGGACAGTCAATTATTAAATATTATACAAGGCTGTCAAACTCAAGTGATGTTGTCATTTTACATAGTACATGTATACAAAAAGAACAAGCACACTTCATTTACATGCTTTACAAGAGTAGTTACACAACTAAAGCACTTAGTTTTTTGTAAGGTTTTAATCAAAGATGGCTAAAACAGGATGACATAAAGTAAATCTTAATTAGTTTGAATCTTAAATAGAAAGCTACTAAAGGAAATGCAATCATCAAGCCAGTTTGAAACCATTTATAAGCACATCAGGCTCAAGGTATGGTCAAGAACAAAGAGTCTGACCCACTCATGAAAATTGTAGCGTATACACAAGGGCCTAAATATGCATTGTGTTTTGAGGAATGAAATACCATGTAATAAACACCAAGTAATGAATATGTAGTGGTTGAAAGAACATGTATCACAAAATGTGAAATCAGATATAAACACTGGCACTTGAGCTTCAACAGGTGATTGCCCTTAAATAATGATTATACACACACACACACATATTATTGTATAACACCAATCAAACACTAAATTTGCTGTAAAAAATGCTATCCTAGTTTATATCCTTCTTATTAGATACCCTAGTAGTAAACGGATGTACCATAGAAACAGGTTAATTCCACGCACATCACAACCGCATTTGAAGAATATTAAAGGACCAGCTTTTCAAAACAAGTAACACCAATAGTTCAGTAAATAGACATGATCAGCTAGGTAACTCAGGGAATACTACTGCTGTTGGAAGCTCTTCATACAATACCAAGTAAAAGCCAAGCCTAGTTACAAACACCACCCCTTATAGTTATATGAGAGCAGCCTAGTCTCTGCTAACATGTTAAACTACGACCATAAGAGGTCTGGTAATGGAGCCATCATGTCCGTATGTGCAGTCTAAAGTAGTTACCACTCTTTCAGAATGAACAGTGTGAATACAGATACCATTAAATGCCGCCCTGGGTCATTACACCTTAATCTGTTAAAAGTGAATAACTTACACACAATAGTATGTGAACAACCTTACAAGAGACAGCTGAATGCGCTGTGTTGTATATAGACCCTTCAATACAAGCTAGGTTAATACACCTTGTTTTTGCACACATCAACATATATCTTATACTTACACATTATGATCGGGTCTTCAGTATAATAGTTATAATTAACCATAACTGTCATCTGCTTTAATCAGAATTGTGTTACTATAACAAAGGCCAGTATCAAACGTTTATCTTATAATCTAAAGGGTTGCACTAGGTGCACGGTGTTGTTAGGGCGTTGTTATAGCGGTAGTGCATTGTGGTAACCATAGCGACAGGCGATATTCATTGTTAGTATACATACAGGCACAATAGTCAACCCTTACCCCATCTCAGTGCATGCAGAAAACAAATTGATTTTAATGATTATACTCAGTTTAAAATAAATCATGTGCAAGTAAGGGTTTTAGTTTCAACTAACATTTTCTTCACCGAACTCAAGTTGTAACGTAAACAAAGAGATTGGAAACTTTAATCCAGGGTGAAAACTACAGAAAAACCCACTCTTACTGACAAGTATTCCTCAAAACAATAATGAACATACTTAATTAAGGCCACTATAAGATTTGAGCTGAGTTTTAGGACAATACTGATTCGTAAGAAAGTAAGTTGTTTCTATATTTAGATTAACTTATGTGTAGGGTGCGACTAGACCCATGTACGAATAATCGTTCTACCAAGATGGCAGGGTGTGAAATCGAAACCAAGTCTGGAGTGTTAACTCACATTATAGGAACGTTAGAGGGAAATAGATACATTGAACACATGCGTAAGCATCTCGACACAATCGATAGATCAAAAAGTAGAGATGACGACGATGGAATAGCCGAGAGGTAAAGAAACGTTCTGATTGTAATGTATTTTCGCGACACTGTCAAGATGTGGTGCAATTGGGCTACTTGTTTGTCAATCTCTTTAGGGACAAAACCGTACAGTTTTCTGTTTTAACTTGTTTAAATCCACTATGATTTATTGTTCAGAGTACTTGTGAAAAATAATCGTATTTATTATGTCTATAAACGTCTTATTTCCTGACAGTTCGTCTTATTGCCTGATAGTTGCATCACCAAAACGGATTCTATGATTTATCTCTTTTACTAGCCCACATATCATATCACTTTACTGTATATACTGGTCGTAAATGATTCCTGTTTTCATCAGTTTTGCCATTTAAACTTTATTCAACGCTAACGATAATGGAGCAATTTGGTGGATTTTATGTCTGTTGTAGCTGGCACTTTTTTAGCGTTAGCACTGTATTTATGTATTAGAAAACCAGAGAAACACAAAAAAAGCCCCTTTGTCTGCCTTGGTGACCACACATGCATACTTATCACATGCTGGTATTGTATTTTAAACCTGGGTTTAATCCTCAAGACATAAGTGAGAGGAACATGAGTCCACGACACCATCTGGACAGGTTTGGAATTACAAAATGTACATGTACCTTATTTTGCCACTCACCTAGTTCTTCATAGAAAACCATTCAATTGTGAGAATTTTTGATGTGTCAACAGAAAAAAAGCACAAATGCGAATCAGGCTTAAATGTACTTAAGCGGGGCTATATCAGCCCGCTCAGTTTGCTTGAATTTCAGAGTTGTTGCGTCGTTAGGAGCGATATTACCCTCGAATCTTTGTTACTTCTTATAATAACATTTGCGTAAATCTTCTTTACCTATCCTGTCTACAGGTTTCTTTCTTGGGCTAGAATGGACAAAAGCCTGAAGGTTGTTTATGTTGATGTTCCCATGGGTATCCTGCCAAATGATTACGAAGGCCAGTTAAGTGATGTTCGAGTGTTTGTCAAGTACGGACCAGATGACTCTGTATATGACAACAACAAAAATATAAGAGAGAGGGTAAGATTTAAGATATAAATCATTTCTGTTTCTTTTTTAATCATGGATGAATCCAAACAAATCTGATACTGCTCAAAATGGTACCCAACTGCTATATTGCAACAACCATGTTATGAAAACAGATTCTGATAAAAGCATTTATAAAGCTACTACATGTATAGTCAAGTACTGAAGTCAAACAATAAGGTGAGTTGAATTGGTTTGTCTGTATGTATGCCAAGTTAATCTTACTTGGCCCTGCTTTTCATCTCAGGTCGCGAGAGGGAACTGTTTTCTAAAACTGACAAATAAAGCACCTCGGACATTTTGTGTGTTACAAGCTATGAAGAAGTTCACAGGTGGATTGGGTGATGATGATGACAGGGAAACAGGGGACACCATGGTGTGGCAAAAATACTTCACGAAGGTGAGCATAATGATGTACCAATGCATAGAGTTGGCTAAACATTAAGACTAAGCTCAAGATACACAGTATGCATTGTGTTAGTCAATAAATACATGTTATTCATTGTGAAAGTAAAAGATTCCTATATTTTTCTATTTAAGATATTACTAAACTTTACATGTTGGACAAAAGTAAGACAAAGAACAAACTGGTGCTGCTGGGAAAGGAATGAGTTTGAACCAATGATATTTGGTATGTTAGAACAAGTTGTTTAAAAATAGATTTAGATGCTGCTAAAACAACGTTTTCTTTTATACTTAGCCCATAGAAGAAACAGATGTTGTCATAGCAACCAGTAAAGCCAATGGAGAGGCAGCACATCTCAGTTGTATAGCGATTGATGGCCAATATATACTCTGTGGAGGCTCGAAGAATGTTCATCTACTGTTTCGCAATCACAGTAGGTTTTAATGTCAAATTGTTTGGTACATATACAATAAAATATATATCGCTGTAGCTTTTTCTTTAACTGGTGAAGGTTAATGCTGCATTGTGTAATGTCAGTCTATGCTTGTGATTGTTTATGCATCCTACGCGACATTCATAGCTTTATATGGACACAACTTCGCCTTACACCAAAAACAAAGATAGCAAATTATGATATATGTAAGATATTTGTAAGAGTTCTCCCCAATATTTGAAGCACTGGTGTCTGTTAACGTTTCTATGTAATGGGGTAAAATGTCATCTTACTTACACTAAAAGACATTTCTACTGCACCAGGTTACATACAACCAGTACTAATTAAGATCATTGTACAAAATAAACCTCTTGAGCTTCATTTAAACAATAAGAAAAAAATCAGTTCTTGCGGGTGAATAAGCTGCAATAATCATCCAATTGTGTGTGACATGGTTTGTGTAGCAAAGTGGATTTGTAAAGCATTATTCTGTCTCTTTTTTTTCTAGGTGATATTGCAAAATATACAGAACCAAGATACAGAATTGCTACAGAGATATGTGAAACAGTGATGCACTTTTTAGATGAAATGAAACCAGAAGAAAAGGACAGGTACTAGTTGATTTATTTGTGAATGTTTTCAGTGAAACCCAGTAAATCCAGACTGATTTGTGTATAAGGTTAATTTTCATTACAGTAATATAAGGCAAGGTGAGTTTTAATGGATTTTTTACATGAATCTGGAAGATAGTTTCTTTTCACAGTATTTTTTGGAAGACATTCTGTCACATATTACATGAAATGTAAATTTTAATGCCACACCATTCCCTATGTAAAAAGGTTTTGTTTAGAAACTCTTTGAGTTAGCATCACAGGGTCAACTTTCACCTAATTTTAAGCGGCAAAAATACAAATTTACAATTATCATTTGTTCAATTTTATATTGCATCATGGCAAGATTTACATCAAGTGTTATTAGCATTGAATTGGTAACACATGTACATCCAATATTCTACAATTGGTATACTATGGCCTCAAGTATAATCTGGTAATTAGACATAAAAAAGTCTATATATATATATGTTTACAGTAATATTCCACTATTAAGACAACTTGATATAAAGACAGGATGTGGTCTTATCAATGAACCTTTACTGTATAAAGAGGTAGTTATACTCACTTTTAGATGTACATGTATGTAAACAAGTCTGAACTGAATTCTTGATTTTAATGAACATAACTGTATCTATAACAAAACATGAATGTAAATGTGGTTGTATTTTTGTCAGGTTAATGTCATTCCTGGTGCTGAGTCAATATACAGCTGTGTTTGAAATCCTGTCTCCAGCACATCAACATGTTGTCAACCTGTCTTATCTACAAAGGTAATAGTGACTGTTCATACGCAACTCACAATGCAAAAATAGATCTTTATAGAATTATAATTCACTCTGCTCAAAACTTTATTAAACATGTAAATCTGTGAATAAAATCTCAGCCTTTTAATCCTGTTGTCAGACTGGTTAAACAGTTGCCCCTTTATGGCTGGGTTCTCAGTTTCCTACACTACAATCACGGATGCTAATGAAAGTTATATGTTTGTAAACATTATTCAAAACAAATATATATATATAAATATATATTATTAAATTTATACATAATTTCTCATTGTAGAAGTTGTATCATCTGCTTTAAAATTATTCACAATATACCTTGTATGTTTCTCGAGACCAAAGTGTGTGTATGTTTTTTCCTTACTTCAGGCCACAGTTAAAGTTCATAACCTGGACCAAGTGTGAGCTGGAACCTTCAGAAAAACTTCAACATTTGAACATTGTTCCTCCTCATGTTGGAATTGAGGTGAGACAACAGTTTAACTTTTAACATATACATTCAGCACTTACATAGTACATTAGAGAATTGTGGAACATGTATAATGACAACTTCCTTAATGAAATCTATTATTTCAAACTGTCTTTGTTGTTATCGAAAAGTTGTTGCTAGTTTTGTCAGGATGGTTTGTTATATTTGTTATTACATGTATGATGACAATGACAATATTTGTATTTGTAATACAAGGCCACCAGCCCAAAATACAAATATATGTTACATCAAAATTAATAGTGATGCCATTTTTATAGATACATATACAACTTTTCAAACACGTAAGTAGGTAAAGGTGTATGTACATATCGTTGATTTGTCATTAAAATAAAACAGTTTTACAATATCCGTACTGTCATAGTATATTACAATAGTTACAGTATATGATGTTGAAATAAACGTAGATCATTATTTAACTCTCAATTTAACTCAATGCTATACAAAACTAAGTACAAATCTGTATCGGATTAGAATACATACTACAATGT
>ENA-OREC01002010-OREC01002010.1-marine-metagenome-genome-assembly--contig:-NODE-2010-length-10866-cov-15.274261_pt1 | contig 10866 bp, 5 predicted proteins | sample MGYA00248626_ERZ508543 | MGnify/ENA primary metagenome ERZ508543 (study PRJEB26211, sample SAMN05518279) | marine metagenome | isolation source: Puget Sound, Washington, USA | host: Bankia setacea... | reverse complement strand
GGGGGGTGCTAGAGCTCGAACCTTAAATTCAAGGTCTGGAGTCTCTCTCTGTGGCTTTAAACCTTTCATGTGCATGCTTTATGGGCGCACTATCACCTTCTGTTATAGAGTAAATAAAGTTTTGACAGTGCATGGCATTTATTTGGCTTCTTCGCTATATTTGCCTTCTAACAAGCGTGCAAACAGTCGTATTAGTTGAGAAAACGAGAGGGCCAAGAGAGGGCAATAGTGTTGAAAGGGGAAAAGTGTTGCCAACATAGTTTACAAGGCCCTTTGTCAGTCTGAAACATGGCCGATCATTAAACGAGAGACGCTCTATTTGGATTATGAGAGATCCTCTGCACACATGTCTTGATTTGGGTTAGCAGTATGACCAGTCAATGTTTAGATAGATATTACACTAACAAAGATTGGAATTGTCTATTTTCACGGTGTCATTGAAAGGGTTCTGTAATTTTAGGCCCTGTTCAAATATTGCCTGTTTACTTAAGCTAATTGTCGGTTATTTGCTGAAGAAAAGGTTTGAATAAGGAAGGACTTTCTGTCATAGAACTGATTTTTAGTGGGGTAATTTGTTGTAAAAAATAACTCTCCCGAGTGAACTAAGTGACTGATATCAGACAAACGAACACCTTGATCTGCAAGAGACCAACAGTTACTTATAGTACTTGTACTTTTGTTTTCTCCAGTGCATCGATAAGACCAGTTAGGGGCTACTAACAATATTAGGTTTTCCCTCATCTGAAAATACTAAAATATTTCACTTAAGTACATACATACCGTAGAATAGCTTTTATCACAATCAAGTTTTATTGGGTTTATAAAATCATATACGCAATATTAAACACCATTGAAAACAACAAACCTTAAAACATTAGTTCATTGAAAAAGATATTGTAAGCACTAAGTAGAAGGTTGCTGGTAGTAAGCTATGGTGGAATATAAGCAGTACTGGGTAGAAACTAAAAGGTTAAAAATTAAGCCCTTATCCATTTGACCAATTACTACGTTTTTTTGAATAGTGTCTCACATTCTCATCTGTAGTCACCAATTTTAATTAAGTTATCAGTAGAGACAATTACACTGGTCCTATCTCCCTGAGCTGTTTTGGATGCCGGATGAGTGCTCATTTTGAAAATGGTATTATTTTTTTTTACCATACTCAATGAAGAGCAGGACGAGTAGAGATTTTAAGAACTTCCGTGCTCTAATCAGTATGGTGCACAGTAAATTGTCAGTGAATTTTAGATATGACCAGATTCAATTATTGACAGTGAAAGCACATTTTCTAAAAAAGTTTATTTGTGGTCACAGTTCAGTTGTATAGATAGAAACTCCGTCTGAACTGTGGTAAAGTCTGGAATATGAATATATATCTACAAGGTGAATTGTGTTTTTTTACATCTGGGGTAATTTATGAAGTCCAATTAATTTTGAACTCAATCCAGAATTGCTTTTTTGACTGACTATTGACAGATGAAGACATTTCAAAGTTTTGTGTCTTTTTGATTGCATATCTTTGCTTAAAAATGCTTCATGCAGAGGGCATTTTGTAATTTCAATGCATTTTCAATATCTCTCATTACTGAGCCATAAATCAATGACATGAAAATGAGGTCTCAACTAGTCAATGGCACGCAATCATTTAGATACATGTAGCTTCACTGAAAAATTTCAAAAGTTATATTTATGAAAGTTGAAGAGTAATTGTTTAATGGTACAAACCCAAAATGTCACGTTATATTTCAATGGCCCTGGTGCAAATTCATGGTTTTACCAACACTCAATATCAGTTCCAATGTGACACAGGTACCAAAGTTGGGATGGATTATTTGCTGGATATCCTCATGGTACATGTATTAAAAGGAAATGAACACAATCATTCACCAACTCTCAGCTACTATATTGAACGGAAATGATCTGCAAATGATTTATAGAAAAACATTTCAAATCGGCAATGTAAAGGTTTATTGATATTAATGACAGTTTAGCAGCTGGAGGTAGAAAAAGGGTGGTAGATTGGCAATATTTGGATGACTACCCAGTATTTGACATTGACTGTTGAAAAGTCTGTATAAATATGTGGTTGTGAAATTTTGTGTTTGAGATTTTGTTAGTGGTTGCTGGAAGGAAAAGAGTTTGCTTTTGGGTCTATGAATTTGAATTAACGTCTTTTGGAAGGCGTAGCTCGGTGGTTAGCGTGTCAGACTTGTAATCCATGGATGCCTGTCGGGCGTGAGTTTAAACCCTCTCCAAAGGCTCCTCCTTGTTTCCATAAGCAAGAGACTTTACCCTCATTGCTTAGTACTGGTTGGTTCAAGAGAGAGATCCTAGCCTGATTTAAATAGACACAATTGCTCCTTTCACAAAAACAAAAACTGATACTGTAGATGCTTGGCCATAAGTTGACCTCGGAGTCATAAGTTGAGGGCCCACTTTGTATAAGCTAAGACTTAGACATGTATGTGTGTGCATGTTGGTGTATGCATTTGTTTTATTGTTTATATTTCTGTCTGACTAGATTGAGCAATTGACCGGGGTTTACGTTCTCTATATATAGCTAAACCTACTATCCAAAATTAGCCAAAAAGAAATTGTAGTCTGCTCCTGAAATCTATACAAATTATAATGGGTGTCGAATGTAAATGCTTTCACAACTTGACTGTAAGAAGTGGGGCGGGATCTGAAACATAGGGTGTCGAGTATGATTGACAGAGGTTGACCTTTAGAGTAGTTTGTGTATCGAAAGTTTGAAAAGTGAAAGCGATCTAGAATAACGAAGCAGATCTAGATTACCATTTCACATTCACCCCTCGATAAATAGTTCTATCCAACAATTTGTAATACGAGTTGGCAGAGATGAACAGATTTTGAAGTGTTTTTTTGTTCTCTTGTTAACATGATTTGATTTCATAAGTTAAGATCCGGCTGCAGACGCAAGTTTTTTTTTCTTCAGATATCTTTTAGCTTTTTGAAAGATTCTGGTGAATTTCTAGTACTTAGTAAGTTTAAAGTTAAACGACAAGACTAACGATGCAAATGTTCAGGTCATACCTAGCTGTTTATAAGAGCCTGGTGGATGCTGACGATAGGTCTGGTTAAATGGCTGAACTTTTTGTGATGTATGGATAAGAAATAAAAAAATACAAGAAATCTATAACAAAAAAATGTTTTCCTAATTCTGTACTGTCTACACTTTCAACACTGCACCCAGACACCATGCACTTTATTATAGCTTTAACGTAATCTTTATTGTGAAAAAATACAATTTGAAGAAAAAAAACAGCGAAAAAGACATCAGCGAGTGTTATATTGATCAATGTTGTCTAAAAATCAGGAAGAATATATGAGACAAGATAGACTGATATAATGTGATAAATGAAAGCAGTTTACATCTTTTTGAAAGAAAATCAAACTCAATTACGCAAAAATTTCCAACTCATTTGATGATTTTCGAAGATAAATGCTCTTTCTTAAATGGGATGACATTTCAGTTTTTGTTTACATTTTGAGGAAAAGCGTCCTGAAAAAGCATTCATAGTGGTAAAATACTCTATTCAGCACACACTTTCTATTAATCATACAAGAATAATGTATAATTTATGTGAACACGTTTTGAAATTTGAAATTGCCAAAAGGGGAAAAATGAAAATGGCGCTTTTTTATTGAATAAACAAAAAACTAAAGCATCAAATGTTGCTGCTTCATCATGTTTGATTAGTTTTCTAAGGAAAAAAAAGAAATTAATGTTTGTCATTTGTCATTTGCTTGTTATCTATATAATGTATGCACTGCAGTTTCACACTTTACGAAAGTTCTATGAAGACAAGTTGTGTTGTGACCTGTTGGGATATCATAGATTACAAGGTCACTTTTCACCTGTGATTGTTGTATTGTGACCTGTTGGGATATCATAGATTGCAAGGTCACTTTTCACCCTTGAGTGTTGTATTGTGACCTGATGGGATATCATAGATTGCAAGGTCACTTTTCACCTGTGATTGTTGTATTGTGACTTGTAAGGACATCATAGATTGCATGGTCATTTTTCACCTGTGATTGTTGTATTGTGACCTGATGGGATATCATAGATTGCAAGGTCACTTTTCACCTGTGAGTGTTGTATTGTGACCTGTTGGGATATCATAGATTGCAAGGTCACTTTTCACCCATGAGTGTTGTATTGTGACCTGTTGGGATATCATAGATTGCAAGGTCACTTTTCACCTGTGAGTGTTGTATTGTGACTTGTTGGGATATCATAGATTGCAAGGTCACTTTTCACCTGTGATTGTTGTATTGTGACCTGATGGGATATCATAGATTGCAAGGTCACTTTTCACCTGTGATTGTTGTATTGTGACCTGATGGGATATCATAAATTGTCGACTTATACGGAATAAATGTATATAGAATGTAGGAACGGAATTCGGGACTTTACAAATGCGTTGACATATCCGAAGTGTCGAGATGTCCGATGTCGAGATAACGAGTGTCGACTGTATAGAGATATTGGGATATCATAGATTGCATGGTCACTTTTCACCCGTTAGTGTTATATGAGAACGTTGACCACATACTCACAAAGACCAACATGCATGAAAAAATGTGTATACAATGGACACGTGTTCTATATGTTGTAATAACATGACAGTCTATTCCACCTATTTCAAATTTTAACAGTCCGTGTAATGAATTCACAAGTGTCTGGTCAATGTTTGTATACAATAACAATGTTCTGACATGAAGTAAAAAAAACACCTAAAACAGTTAATTCAGCGATATATTGAAATGGGCAGTACAATATTAAACATAGATGTGAATGTGAAGTTAAAGTGCGTGAACATTTCAATGGACTCCCTAGTGTGGGAAGTAAAGGCTATTTGTGGGCTGGTTTAACTGTGATTTCTATCCATGGCCTTTCACTGGGTACTATTATATATGAGAGAACGAAGGTTGAAAGTGAATGGGTGAAGCTATGTTGGGTATTTTAATACTTACCGAGATTGTTAATAGCATTTTAGCTGGGACTTTAATGAAAAGGTCATACGTAAACCTGTTTTGATGAATAATAATTGTACGAAAAATACCTGTGAATTAAAAATAGAAATGTGTGATTGTTAACAGTTAATGAGGAGTTTGAATACTGTTTGTTTCTAGGAGGCAACAGCAGCAAAATGTTGTTTGTTATACACAAATGTAATTGAGTGTATGGTGGTATTTAACAGCAGCAAAGCAGCAACTGTAACTGTTGTATTAAGTGTATAGGGTTGCTCAACAGCACTAAATCAGTCATTTGTATTGTTTTTAATCTGTAACCATTGATAAATATGTTTTGAGGGATGTGATATACAGATATTGGGGGAGATGTTTGCGCAATGGGTAGAGCATCTGACTTCTAACCAATCAGTTGTAATTTCAAACCCAATCAAAGGCTTCCGTTGTTTCCTTGAGCAAGAAACTTAACCCTCATTGCTTAGTACTGGTTGGTTCCTGGAAAGGATTTGAGCATGATTTACATTATAAGCAAATTGCTTGTTTCATAATCGAACTAAAATAAATTTATATAAACTGACTGTCAAAACTACCGGTATGTGATGAATGTGTGACAGTACAATAGACATGTATACCAAATTTATGAAGACTTGCAAGAGCCCACGAACTCTTATGAAAAAAAAGCGGATAGAAATTTTGCCTTATACTTCGGTAGAATAAAACAGTTTGATGTAAAGAGGCATAAATCATATATTGCATCGTGAAGTATTTATGTTCTATTAAGCCTCAAGTGTCAGTCTAAGAGGATTTCTAATTAAATGTCATTGAAGATTATTTCATTTATTGTCCACTTTATCAATGAAAGGTTTATTGTGTAAATACTTAGTTCTCGTACAGACACAGAAGTGATTTTATGGTTATAAGAATGATTAGAGTATGTCAGGGAAGGAATCACTCACAACAGAAGCCCAAACCAAACTAAACAGTGTACATCAGAGATACTATAAACAAATAATATATATTTATAAATAACATAAGTGAAAAATGCACCACAAACACAAGACAGCGGAAAGAAGTAGTTTGGCATAAAACAGACAATTGGACCTTAAACTGGTTTACTGTATACCAACTTTGCAAACTCTTCTATCTACCTTTCATGATACAAGCAACCAACAAACACATTTAGACCCTTTGAATACAGAAGCATTATAGAACCATTTCAGATGTACCGTACTTTGAGGGAAAAGGTTTGTTATAGAAAAAACCTCATTTCTCCTTGAATTTAACAGACTTCTCATGTTCTGGGACTCTGAATCTGAGAAGTGCTTACTACATGATATACTATGGGCATATTTGGTTTTTAGAAAATGTTTTTTTTTTGACATCTGTGAGTGTTATGTAAAAAGGTGGTTGCACAGTTGAGACGCCAGTTTATACAGCCTCTGATGTGACAATCAAGGTCAAATAACAAGTAAAAAATCAAGTCTGAATTTAATGGCAGTCAGCTGTTAAAACCTTAAATTTGTGTCCCATTTATGAATTGTTTACAAGAGGAAAGCATGAAAGTTTCACTTGTTCTATCGTTCTATGCAAGTTCTAAGCTGTTTTTATGCAGAACGAGTGGTATTTTTGGTATCTGTTAACTTTTATTCAAAGTACTAATACTCTGTCATATTAAAATGTTTAAGAATTAAAAATCTGTCTCATAGAATAATCTTCATAGACAAAGTACTAAAAGTCTGTCTCTTAATAAAAGAAGAGTGGAAGATGAAAGTCTGTCTCTTAGAAATGAAACAAGTGGAAAATCTTTCTAATACAATAATCTGTAGAGAAAGAAATCTAGTTCTGATGGATTCTGCCCAGAAAACAAAACAGAATTGAAGGCAGAATCTGTGTCTGTGTCTAATATGTACAGAAAACACAACACATGTGTGCCATTTAACCAGAATTGGTACAGATTCTGGTCAGAGTCGGCCTAGAGTTTTCATACAGGATACACTATTAGTCTATTTTATTTTACCATATAGACACTAGAATGATAATGAGCAAGATGAGAGTATATGTTGCCACCCTTGTACCCTGAACAAGATTTTAAACTAGAAATTATACAAAAATGTGCCACATAAAAACAACACAAAATGTTCACTTGTCAATATCATCAATGCAGTTTAAAGGTTGTGATTCTAATTTGGAGGTAAATTTTTTTCTGATTTTTAACGTCGCTACAGGTGAAACATCTACCTTGCATGAAATGTACATGGATAGCGCTTGAAATCTATAATAACAATGACCAACAATTTAACAGACACATTTTCTCATAAAGTTCAGCCTTATCATTTGATATATTGACTTTGTAATGTCACTACGTATATCCTAACTACATACTCGAATTTAGAAACACAAACTCGCAATTATCGCAATTCTATACTAGACGCGTGGACCGAGATTGAAATTGTCATAAAAAATCATGTCTGTTAAATTGTTGGTCATTGTTATTATAGTTTTCTAGTGCTATCCTAGTACATATTGTTAAATGCAAGGTTCCGTAGTAAAATTGTTTTATTTGTAGCGACTTAAAATTTGAACATTTTACCTCAGAATTAGAATTACTGAACCTTTAAACTGCACTCTGATTCAAAATCAACCCTACTATACTTTGGACAAATCAATTTTAAAGCAACTTGTCTTTATCCAAAATAACCCGCATCACATCATCATTTACACGTCTTAAAACTAACTTTTAATGTATTTTGAGTCATCAACCATGACCGAAGCACAACCATATAGCAAAAAACCTTCAAGTGTGTAAAATTATGATTATGTTTGTTGGAAAAAATACATCAGCAGTTGACATCACATATTTGACTTTACAATCATTTACCCCTATGCTATTACAGGCAAGTGTATAAATTATAGAATTGACATGAAGTTGTTTAGATAAGCCTTTTGGGATTAAGTTTAATCAAATGTTTGTACCTTCTCATGTCTTGCTTTTTACGCCTTTCTTTTTTTATACCCTTGCCATCAGAGTTTAGGGGGGTATATAGGAATCAACCTTTCCGTCAGTCTGTCCCATCCATATTTATTAGTAAGCGCAACTCCTCCTTAACGGATGAACCAATATTTATATAGCTTAACACAGTGGTAGTGTACAACCTGAGGATGTGCTTGAAGGAAGATATAGTTCTGGTCCAACAAATATCATGGAAGATAAACCATTAGGTTCATACTGCCTCATAACAGGTGTATGTGTCTTACTTTGGAAAATGGAGGAAAAAAAAGAACAGAAACAATTGTAAAATCTCTATTCAATAAATCTCATATTTACACTTGACCTGTCCGTTGTATGCGGTATATACAATTCCCACACAATGAGTTATTGCACCGTGACATCGTAGATAAATCTGTGACCTCCAGTTCTATTCATAACTGTGCCTAACAGATCCGCTTTTTGTGTCAAACAGTTACAACAATTTTAAATTTAATCCTTCAATGACCTCACAATATCAACAATATCATGGCTTTTCTAAACATCGACCGATGATTGTACATTATCAGACAATCAATGGAAAGTTTTGTCAGGCTTATGCAGCGAGACGTGGACGAAACAAGTTACCCATGCCTCGCTGGCCATGAATTCAAACTACATGTATAACCATTCAACAACCTTGAAAGAGACCCATTTATTTATAATGATTTTGTATACATTGTGCAATTATGAATTACAAAGGAGGTGCTATGTTGACATGTTTCATCTCTAGGCTGAAAATGATGATTTGAGATAGTTAAAGATTTGAGATAGTTAAAGATTTGAGATACATAAATGTATTTAAACTTAAATAGTTACAGCATATTTTTTTACCCTGGGCCAAATTTCATATTCAAGGATTTACTGAATCTCCCATGCAGAGTTGTTGTTCCTTGCAGCCTCTCTCAATTTCTGCTAATGTCTCAAAAGTAGTCCTACAACGGTTGATCATTTAAAGATTTTGACAGGGTGTTCAACAAAATGACGGAAGAAAATCAAAAGGATCTCCTTTCTTCTCAAATAAAGATTAAAAATAATGCATTTGGCAGTCACTAAACACGATGTTCTTGTCATAATCTTTAAAAATTCTGATCACTGTTTTCATTCTATCGGATGAATACATAGACCAAATAACTTAGAATAGGTACACAACAATATAGTTCCTATATATATTGCCAATTTCAAATAGTATTTTCACCTCAAATTATAGCACTGATGTTTTTTACTTTTTTTGTTCTGAAAAATAAAGTTTTGAACCTCCAAAACAAATTCTCTAAACATTTGAAAGTTATGGTGAGTAAATGCTGTGAGCCGTATTGTCTACATATAGTTTACACGCTTGTGGATGATAAAGGTGCCAAGTTAATTGTAACATGCATCTTTCAAACAATGTCTCTGTATCCTGGTTTGGCTTGGTTGATTCAAAAACACAAATGTTTGCATGACCTTCAGTTGACCTTGCCAGAACATCCTTGTACATGTATAGACAAAACGTGGACTAAGTATTGGAATCACACATGGATAGATGCCTTTTATGTAACATTTGTTTATATAATTTATTATGTTCAGTGTAAGTCAATAGAGGGGTGAAAAGGGAAAAGGGTTCTAAGTGCTTTTGAATAATGAAACAGATATAACCCTTTTGCATCCACCCCTCAGTCTATGCAAAAGAAGCCAGGCCTTAGGCTTATAAAAACTCGGTAAAACGAGTCGGTCAAGTAAAAATATAAGTAAATTCACAATAGGCAAAGAATTAAAAAAAACATTTGACCAGTAAAAGTTGGCAGTCTTTCGTCATCTCTGACCCCTAAATTATACCTCTATTATATCGGTATACTGATATGTGCACCCAGTGTTCAAGCTGTTTTGCTGAGTTAACTGATTTATATCTGAATAACAGACTGGTTTGATTCAATACTGTACAATAGGTACAACTTCTGAAGATAATCTCTTGTATTGTGCTGCAATTGTGTTTGAAGTTTGTGTGACAGCTGTTGAACCAAACTTTGTGATCGTCACTGTTCTATGTCATTTTAGTCAGCCACAAAAGTTGGAAAACCAAAATCATCAACAACAATGAAAAGCAACAACATGAATATGCTAACGGATGAAATATGAAATAATTGTGTCATGCCAAAATAAGTGTTTTGAGATCTTTGAGACTGTTTTACTACTAGCATTGATATCATACCTTCATAAGTCGCCATTTAACAAGAATTTCTTCACCCTAATTATTATGCAGACAATTTAAACAGTTTGATTTATTATATATAGCAATGTATTTTGTCTTTGGTAAATATATGTGTTTTAATACCCCATTGAGGAGTATCATATTTTCCTGGTTTTGTATCATCTATGGCAGTTGAAGGTGCATAATGGTGCATGTTATATTGGCTGTTTTGGTAAAATAATGATGCATACACCATATTGGGCAATACATATTTCAGCCAGTTTTGGTAGATCCACTAAAATACATGCATACACCATATTGGGCAATACGTATTTCAGCCAGTTTTGGTAGATCCACTAAAATACATGCATACAATGATATAGGGCAATACTTATTTCAGCCAGTTTTGGTAAATCCACTAAAATACATGCATACACCATATTGGGCAATACTTATTTCAGCCAGTTTTGGTAGATCCACTAAAATACATGCATACACCATATTGGGCAATACTTATTTCAGCCAGTTTTGGTAGATCCACTAAAATACATGCATACACCATATTGGGCAATACTTATTTCAGCCAGTTTTGGTAGATCCACTAAAATACATGCATACACCATATTGGGCAATACTTATTTCAGCCAGTTTTGGTAGATCCACTAAAATACAT
>ENA-OREC01002009-OREC01002009.1-marine-metagenome-genome-assembly--contig:-NODE-2009-length-10868-cov-11.194977_pt1 | contig 10868 bp, 6 predicted proteins | sample MGYA00248626_ERZ508543 | MGnify/ENA primary metagenome ERZ508543 (study PRJEB26211, sample SAMN05518279) | marine metagenome | isolation source: Puget Sound, Washington, USA | host: Bankia setacea... | reverse complement strand
AAGTTATTAACATTATTGAACAATTATTTCAGTAGAATAACACACATAATGACAATCATTCAAAGGCAAAATAATAACGTAAAATAAATTGTCAGGGATGAACGTTTTGTTTAATGTAGATTAAAAAAGGTCCCTACTTTTATTAAGTATGCTGCAAGTGCTTAAACAGTACATTAAGCAATGAATTCAAAAGCTGATTATATAAATGTGTATACGTGAATAAGTGGAACACTCAAATCATGTAAACAACATCCACTATAACATCATGTGTGGATCAATTCAGTACCCGTATTCAAGTTCCAATCCGAAGCTCAAAATACTATAATTATAGATGGCCAAATACAGCGCGACCAAGGAATGCCAACATTTACTAAATATCAATGGATGGAACAATGCCTCCCCACTAACACCATCGCTAACTCCTACAAGTGTAAAGAGGAGTTCTACTTGAGACTATGGGAGTACTTCTCTTTGTTAGTTGAACACCACTTGTTAGCATGTTCCACCCCTCCAGACTAGGCCTATGTAACATACATCATTGATTGAGAACTACTGAGAACTACTGAGAGCTATCAAGGCAATCCGAACAATTAAGCGCAGTTGTTGCAGCACTTGTTATTTACATGCAACGTTTCCTGACTGGTAAATGCCTCGGTTTATTGCATTAGCCAACTCATTTGTAACGACGGGCTTATTTACTGCGGTGCTTAATGTTCAGTTCATTCCTGGAGACTTGACTGTAGTTTATTGGACTGACTCTCTTATCTTCAATGTCATTGTTAACATTTTCATCCTACCGTTTTTTCTTTCTCACTGGGCCTTGAAGTAAAGTAGCAACCACTACACCCTATCTTTAGTATCAGTTTCAGGAATCAGTACATAACCGCGGTATCTCGTATTAAATACACAATATAGATGGCACATGTTTGATGTCGTTCACTCACTTACAACTTGGTGTTAAATGTGCTGCACATGGATCGATAGGAAGAGTGGTAGATGTGAACAAAGACTACACTTTAATGATGGCTTAACAGAAAACAAGAACGCCAACGTCAAACTGATTAATAGAGCAGAAATTGAAATCAAAACTAAAAGCCAAAGTGCGGTCATTAAACCTTTAGTTATTGTATTTATTTGTAGTGTGGATGTATGTATGATTCATGATTAATTGTCTAGGGGAAACGGTTTAGTGAGTGCGTTTTCTGTAATATGGATGTGATCTGTTTCTCCTGTAGATGCAGACTGTTTAATTAAATATTTTGAACGTCATTGTCAGACTGAACACGTAATATACAACTAATAGTTTGGTGCATCTCAAGTTCACTACAAACGTCTCTACACTAGATTGTATTCATTAGCAGGAACTATTGAAACTGACAAGAAAAGTAAAGTGTAATGTGAAATATAATGAGTTAATTTCGAAATGACCGAATTCCAAAATCTTATTCTAGAAACAATACCGAGAAACCGACGTGACTTCAGCAGTTATTTCAAAGAACGTAACTCATGAAATATTTAACTGTCATAAATTGTGAGGAATATAATAACTTTACTTAGTAAATTCATTGTTTCTCGCGAAATATGTCAAAATGACCCTAACCACTTGTCTAAGAATGTTAGGATTTAAGAAATAATCAAGTTTGAAGACGTGTGATAAAATGTTGTTTGGATTCGAAATAAAGTTTATGTACGTTTTAGTACTTTTGGATAATCCAGAGCTTGCAATACTGGGCGTCGACTTGGAAAGGTGTATTAACAAAGTATTAAATCCTTCCGAAACAACCACTATTTCATGGTTATTTTGAGAACCCAACAATGCCGAATTCCATTGTTTGGCTTTTATTCTGTCTACGGTTTTAATACCATGGTGGTTTGAGCTAAATGCGATCCAGTAGTTCAGACTTTGTTAGCTGATGTGTGAAAAGCCGTCCGAATGTCTGAGGCAAGAAACACGTGCGTCTTTATAAAAAGCCCAAACAATGGTACGGTAGTAAAAACGTCAAACAAAAGAAAGTAGAAGAATGTTAATCGGTGTAATATCATGTATTCAAAGGTCGTTCGTTTCTCAACCAAAGTATTTCCTTGACTTTCTCACACCTTAGTGTTTTGCGTCTTTCACTCAACTAGCACTATTCTTGAATTCATATAGCGATGATGGGTTGTCATTTTAACTTTGATACTGTTTCCATTTACTAATACTTGCAGTTTGATCAACATGATTCATGGTGGATTCTGAGAATAGCGTTTATTGTACATTTAGTATCGCCATTGGGCTTTTCCAAGGAACGCAGCATACTCGCGACTCATTCTTGCCGAATGAAACATGTTTTGTTTGATGATGTATTTCCGGACACCTGTCCAACCATTTAGACTTAACTCGAGATGTTTGTACAATAACTCAACGTATTTAGTATTATATAATACATTATAGTGAAAAGAAATACGAGTATATTTGTATTGTATCCAAGTTCTAAGTACTGGTTGATTCCAGGAAAACATATTGACTCCAAACAAAACATCAGATAATCCGGCAGATTATTTGTTTAATGTTCCAAAAGGTATAGTTATATGTTCAGATAAACATAGTGTTGTCTTTATATGAACCTCCCTTCCAATTAAAATAACATCCAACCAAATGTACGAGTACTGCTTGTATAACCCATACATCGATTCCAACAGGTCAATATCCTTTGCGCAGTATTCCAAAACCTTCAAGATTACTTGGGTATGGATAATGGCAGACCTAATTTAATTCTGTACACAGACAATTATTCAAACATTACAATAACAATGCCAACAACAACCTATAAACGTCGTGCGCAATTGGTTTAGAATTTGGAATGTTGGTTGTATAAGATTGGTCGGTTTGTTGATGACATGCCTATTGTTATGGTTTGTTCCCGTATTCAGGGCATATAATATCATAGCCAAAGCACAATTAGATAGGGACAACCCACTGTACATCAAGCTTCATAGCCCTGTGTGAACAACATAACAAGATAAAACCCCGTCCTAAGGAAATCAAATATAAATAAATAATTCAAATATATCAGCATAACTGATTATTATACAAAGACAGTTAAACATATTACACTGACAGTTTGCTTTTGAACATTATTTATAGCCATCAACCGAAAATACAAATCATTTCCTGAAATGGCTAAATGGGCAAAACGGGCAAATCACTGTTGAGTTTAATAAATATTTATCGATACAGAGGGCTCTATTTATCTCTTTTCAGATGCTGGTAGTGGTCGGTAAATAGAGTTATTGCATCAGTTGTATGCCTTTCGGCCTTGAAAAGGGAGAGTGAACGGAAAAATATATATTCGTATTACACAAAGCGGAGCAAAGGCGGCAATTGAAGAAAAGCCTGGTATGTAAATATAACTAGGGTCAATACACGGGGTATCGTTTGATGGCTGTGTTGCTTGTACGTAGTTGGTGTAGCTGCTTGAATGATGGTTGTTTGCTTTGTATTTGGTTTAACTGCCAGAATGACGTGCTTTTATTAACTTCTCAATGGATTAATAATATATGCCAAGTAACGTTCCGCATTTAATAACTTACAACTGCTACATTATAAATTGAAACTCGATTGACGTATTACTACGGCGACCACTTGGTTGTTTGTCCATAAATGATGACATGATAAAGATATTGATATTTACATACAACGAGCTTACATCTTTGCAGTTCTGATTTTATGTTTTCGTCATTTAGTATGCGTTTATATTATAGTCTCTCAAGTCTCTCAATTTTTTGAATAAAGGTTTTCTTCGGTTAGTATGTGTTGGTATTTTCTTTTCATAGTTCCAACAAGGCGTTCTATGTTCTTGTTTCATGATCCAGAATCTATAATTCTTCAAAAATGTTACATGAATGCATTTAAAGCGATCAAAGTGATGTCCCATTAACTTAAAGGATGCCCAAAGCGCCGTTACTATGTGTTATGGGATAATGAAAAGGCCTAGGACTGTTTGATGAATTCCAAGAATCTGCACATGCAACAAGCTTTATTCCTGAAATATGTTGGTAGTTTGCCATTTTACTCAAAGGCCGATGAAGTAATCTTTTTTGACAGTAAAGTTGTGCCGTTTTGTTTAAGATTTATTACACGCGTACATATCTATATTGGAGCTACATACAAATGTTTCCACAAATATTCCAATTAAATATCGTTTTATAGCTTACATGTTCACATTTCAATGTTTGATTTCAGAAATATCTTCTTAATGTTTTCTTGCTTTCTAGTTACTGCCTGCGTCTTTAAAGTTAGATTTCAAAGCTGCAACATTTATTTGAAACCTTTATTCATGTTGTGTTCTATTGCCCAAAAAGAAGAGATGGTGTACGAATGCTTCTGACCATTATTGGTAACCTTGACGCCATACAAGCACACTCGTTAATGTTCACTCGGCTGGTCATCTTTATCCACTCGGCTGACCCTTTGTTTCTTACGTCTGTCAAACCGCGATATGGTTATTTAATTAGTGTCTAAACTGTTGTGTTATTTGCTGTTTAACGATACTGTCAGTGCGAATAGCGGAATTACAGAATTATCTTCACTGGGAGAATTAAGGACACTTCTGCCCAACGACCCAACAATCTTTGCAATCAATTGACCATCTAGGGGAAAAAACGCTTGAGCCAGGCAAATGGGCATTTTGTTTCCAGCGATAAATTGTTTTACCATGGCATGTGACTGCGGGGAGATCAAACATTGTGACATATCACCTAATGAAGGCATGAAGCGGCAGCCTGGTTGTGATTAATACTTGATGACTTCTTGCAGACGACCGAAGAGCAAAGATCATAAGACATGTTGAGACATTTTTTTACCGCGCTTATCGTCGACATCGGACTGATGGAATGGAACAAGTGTCAAACGTTAGTGTTAAGGCACTGGTCAGATTTGAATAGAAACTGAACTAATATGCCATTTGATACTTTACTGTTATGAGTACAAATGTTGGATTAGAAAAAGGTTTTATAATAATGGCATCGACTCTTGATGTATGTACATCTTAGTTGGAAGGTCTTGTGTCTGTGTATCAAGAGGTTGTAGGTTAACTCCTAAGTTGGCCTTTACTCCTTTGTAGTGCTTTATCGCATTAAACTCCCTAACCATTTCAAGTTATGGCCAAGTGGGGTTTACTGTTATCAAGTTTGGTATTCCAGAAACGCAGAATGGTTTTATTAACTTCAGTTTATAAGTGAAATACCTGACAAATAGTGCGACTATAGCATGTTATGTGCAAGATAAAATCGTCCAGTCATCAAACGTGTGCAACAAAGACAATATCATACATGCAGATTAATATAAACACTTTCGAATTGACTGTTAAGCCAGTCGTTGTGTGTTTAAATAAAGGTACACGTACTCGTTGACCGCACATTAAATAGGGTATGGTTACTGTATATAGTTATGGATAACAACAGAAACGAAACACCGGTAATTAAAGTGGCAGATCAAAGCTTTTGAACACTTTTATCTTTTCATGATCGTCATGGCTATGACCATTGACGTTATCATTGTGAAACTACCCGATACGTATTACTTCGCCTTACATATCTGCACGCGCGTGGCAAGACAGAAAATAGTTCCCTCTAACTATTGAAAACATACCATCACGGAAGTACATTGTATTGAATATTTGAGTGTTCGGCTTGATCATTTGATTGTTAAGCTATAAGTCTATAATCCACTTAGAGTTGCATCATAAATACTCATGATCAAAGCAGTACTTTACTCCGCGCATGAATAACGCGATCGCCTGCAATGGTGTGAAATGTGTTTTCCTCCGCGTATATATAACAAGATATAGGGTTTAACAGACGATAGTGACAATGTTATAAGACTGGCCTGATATTGTTATAGCATTATTAGAGGTGCATGTTATACAGACAAATGGTTGCAAAAAGACCTTCCAAGCGATAAAATCCAGAAAACAGTTTTTGCTGGAAGATTTTTTTTTCAGTTGGTTAAATTAATTTTAAAACACCCCGCAAAGAAACTCAAGTGGTTGCTAACGCCACGTACTCTCTCATAACACTAGTTTGTAAGAACGGTGTTAGGACACATGACCTACGCACACACTGAGACGTAATGTGTAAACATATGACAGTTACACACTCAAATGACAGCCAATCATGTACGTCCTTCCAAATCCTCTGACACTGATGACACTTGTGACCCAGTACTGCCAACTCCTATAACAAACGTCATGAAACTATGTCATCAATAGCCAGCCAAAAACAGAAGTGTGTCATGTCATCCTATTTGCAGATCGGAAAAAAGGTCCAAAGTATATAAGTGCAATTCTTAAGGGAGTTTGTCTGTAAATGAGCATACGTTTGTGATGAATTACTTGCAGAAATAGTTACAACAGCTAACGACAAATTAAAACGCGTATTTCCGTTTGTGTGACAATCCGGCCAATCTAGGTCAGATTATCGTATCTTGGCGGTAAACCTTCAAATGATTGTAGTTATTACCGTTCTCTAAGAAATGATTTTTTGCAGTTTTACTTTTCCTATATTCGCAAATAGCAGTGTATTAAAGACGAGAACACGGTTCGTTACACGTGACATGCTTCATGACAAAGAACAATGTATACCGCTGAAACATGATTAAGACGTTGTCATATGTGTGACGATGTTAAAAATACACATAATCGATACCTCATTAGAGTCATGCGTTAGCACATAATCCAGGCAGATTGCATTTTACCAGACACAATTGTAGTTCAGTAAAGTATATATGCGATAAGTTGTTAGTCAAACATAACGAGACCACATGACAAGAGGTATGGGGCATGTGAGGAGTGTTGTCAGTAAATGGACACATCCACGTCACTTGCAGAAGTTAAGCGTACATATGAAAGCTGTTGAGACTCCTGTTTGGGTTGGTAAAGTCATTACTGGCATACAAATCAACACCAGGAACACACTGACATTTTGATGTATTACCAGGGAGACGGGCTACTTTTCTTGCTCATAAATATTCATACGCCTTCTTAACGGTAAAACATTCGACTGATAAAGGAAACATCAGCAGATATACCCAAACACAAGGAAAGGAGCTGCATATTATAGTGTCTTTGTACAACTTATTTCTTGATTCATGCGCAAGAATTAATGGATTTGGCATTTCGACGACATAGACTAACAGTCCTTTCGTATATTTACGTGACAAACCTCATGTACCCAGCTATTCTAAATATCTGATTCAAGTTAAAATATCAATGTTAAGACTGCAGTTTCCTTCAACATTTCAAAACCATTGTCACAAAGTACTCATTAATTCATTTCGATGATGTATTCTCTGCTTAATTCATACACTAAAAACAACCCACGCTGCATATACTGTTGCAGAAAGTGCACCACAATACAGTATGTTAGGTGCTTTATACTAGATTCATAGATACAACGTTCTTTATCATGTGCTTAGCTGAAAACTGATCATTACTTGGCTTTCAATTGCCCAAGAACACAGTGCGGTTGGTTAATATTCGGAACGTGTTTATGTTGTCGGTATTATTTACACGCGCCTACCATAAGCTACTGATCTAGAACCGTTATTGTTCTCTGCCTGTAGATCATAACGACAGTTAAAGCAACACTTATAATTCATAACATAATTATTAACATGTACCAACCCTACAAACAACACCGACTTGTACACACCCACTCCATTGGGATAATGTTTGTGAAAGCAACGTATCCTGGTGATGCCTTTATGTTGTCATATCCATAGTGATTGCTGTTTTTGTACACTAATTTATTCATTAAGAAATTAAAACACAAACGCATAGTTCGTCACGCTCATTATGCCTTACCCGGTAAACAAATAACCCAAATTTATTTATTTAAAAGGCATATTTATATAACGTATTTGCTAACGTTTGATTTATGGCTGAGCTATACAGTAATGTTATTTCATATTTAGTACATAACCGGAATCTTCAACGCCCTTCACCTTTGCAGAATATGGTAGTTAGGTTGTTGATAAGCTCAAATACACCACCAATAAACATATCAAAAACCACGTAGTTTGCCCTAAAGCACAGAATACAAATGATCAATTAGAGCTTAGCATGCATGCAAATTTGTTTCAGCAGACGAGTTGATGTGATGGAATGTCTATTTAAAACGTAGGTTTGCATATTTTATTTACCGGATAGGTTTGTGTTTGGGTGATTCTAATTGAAGTCAAATTAATAATTTAAAGTATGACTTTGTGTTTCAAAATCCCAAAACAACATAACAAGCTTGTTGTGAACATTGTGGCATGACCTACAGTGACATAAAGGCAACCTGGTATGGCTTAGAACGATAATAGCCTTAGTCAAGCGAGCAAACACAACAACAACAACAACAACAACATCGGTAACATCATAGCAATATTTCTGTGTCATGTGTTGGATGCAGACGCTCTAATATTCCTCCAGTTCCTGGTAAACATTTTAATTACAGTGTTTTTCTTTTCTTTCTCTGACGTCTGCAAGCAAGGATACAGTTACAGTACGTGCTAATAGTAAGTTACTGGTTTGCACACGAGTTCTCACACATTCCCTCATAGTTTGAAATAATAACGACACCAACAATACACAAATCAACCTTACAGTAAAGCCACCATCAATTTATAATCGTTATCCGTATGAACGTATAAAGATTACCAAAAGTGACCTGACGAAATAAATAACAATCTAACGGATTTTGAAGACAAGTACATTCGGGAAAAGTAACTACACGTGCTAATAAGACATAATAAGCATTAACCCACGTATCAATGTTCAATTATCTCTATCGAAACTGTTAATTTTTCATGACATAACTGCTCAAACTTTGTTTTATTGAAAGTTGTAGTATGGCGGCATCTGAATAAAATTATGTTTCAACTAAGTGCTAAACCGATTGACCTTTCTCTTTCGTCAGTTTACCATACATGCAAGTTATTCATGGCCACCATCTTGCAAATATGGAACAAAACATGAAGACAAAGACCTGTTCGGTATCAAAAAAACATTATAAACAAATTAAAATGCAAAGCATATTGATTCTTATCTTTGTGCCAATGTATGTGGGCAGGTAACTACTCGTTTGCTACACCCTTAGTAGTATGAAGCATGTAATTCTAGTATAAATGCTGCCCCAAGAGACGCTGCCTCCACAATGTCTTGCAAAATAGTCCGTACCATTCACATATATATCTCTAAACAAAATCTGAATTTTAATTTAAAATCACAACATTACAAAACATGTCAAAAGAACCTAGCCACAAGAGCATCAAATTACACCAAAGTAACCATTTTTTTCGGGCAGCAAGTGACAGTTGTAAGATCTGTATGGGATGTATAAGTGTTTTGCATTCGATATCTCTAGGAAAATTTACATATCTCTCGCAAATAGTGACGTGATGGGATTGCAGTAACCCTAGAGAAATACATATCGTAATAGATCTGCATTATTTTGTTGTAACGTGGTACACTAGTTGCGCTTCATGTTAATGTTGGACATGTAAATGGGGTCTTGGAGACATAACATAGTCAAAGAGTTCAATATTTTCTTAGAAGTGGGATTATAAATCGAGATGTCTTCTCTGAACATATAGGACTCCGTGCTCGATATAAGAGTACAGACAGTGATAAAGTGTAAAGGACATGATGATTCGTATGTACATATTAAATAACGATGATAAACGTTTTCATACAAATGACGAAATTACCAGACAACGGAGACGGAACGTAGCATTTGTGTCTTGGCATAAATTCTACATAAGAAACCGATTGTTCATGCTTCTATGATCTAAATATAGCACTGGAACGACAGATATGTAAATTAGCAACATAGTTTTGTTAAATTATGTGCACGTATGCTTTTAAACTTAGGACCATGTATCGAGCCAAAAAAAGCGTATGTTTTTGCGAAACATGATATAGCTATGAATGTACATTGTTGGGCATACTCCGACCGAATGAGTGTAAATAGTACCGCGGTCATGGAAACACATTTAACCGACAAACACAAACTCTATGGGCATCGGTCTCGTGGTGCTGTTCTTGTAAAGCACTTTCCGTAAATTAGGAAGACATTGAAATTCCCCCGGCTGATAGATCTAACGAAATAAACGGAAACGCCAAACTATTTGTTTAGGACATTTCGTCTATTCAAATCCTCTTTTCCATTCCTCCACTGACAATGACTGATTTTTCTCATGCAAATTTAGCCAGGATTATTTCATTGCGACTTTGATTGTATTTCACCATTCTTTTCCTTACACAAATAATGTGTCGACTAAGCCTTAAATTCCCATACGAGGGTAGTGCTAACCTCCATTAATTAGACTGGTAATTTATTTCCTTGTCATGGACTCGGAGGGTTACCAATACATTTGCTTTCTTCAGTATTCTATACCCGTAGAACAAAACCAAACCAAAGTAATGACGTAGGGGTCCTAGAATACCATCAACACTCTTCAGATTACTTTCAGTCGCTTTGTTTCAAATGTCTTCTTTCTGTTACAGAACAGGAATATATTTCGGTGCATTTCGCTGCTGGAGGCTCCGATTGACACATTGAGGGACGCAATAAAAATATTATCAACACTAACACACACACACACACAACACCACACACATACAGACGACAACAACACACAAATACAGACGACAACAACACACATATACAGACGACAACAGCACACAAATACAGACGACAACACCACACACATACAGACGACAACAACACACAAATACAGACGACAACAACACACACATACAGACGACAACAACACACAAATACAGACGACAACAACACACACATACAGACGACAACACCACACACATACAGACGACAACAACACA
>ENA-OREC01002008-OREC01002008.1-marine-metagenome-genome-assembly--contig:-NODE-2008-length-10868-cov-14.279956_pt1 | contig 10868 bp, 7 predicted proteins | sample MGYA00248626_ERZ508543 | MGnify/ENA primary metagenome ERZ508543 (study PRJEB26211, sample SAMN05518279) | marine metagenome | isolation source: Puget Sound, Washington, USA | host: Bankia setacea... | reverse complement strand
CTGTAAAGCAACAAAGGTTCTACGTGAACGGAAGTAAACAACTCGTACCTGTAAAGCAACAAAGGTTCTATGTGAACGGAAGTAAACAACTTGTACCTGTAAAGCAACAAAGGTTCTACGTGAACGGAAGTAAACATTTTTCAAACAAACATGTCATTATGTTTTCTTCTATTGATGGGTATACAGAAATTTGCAAAAGGTAATAAAATGCTGTATATAATATAGATCTGTATATATTGAGGAATTAATACAATAGCGTACTTACTTTGTCACTGTATCAAACACTTGTGAACATTTTCCAACACAACATGGAAACTCATCTATCCTGAAATAGAAAAGAAAGAAATGCTTGTAATTGAAATATCAATTTGCACAACGTCTTGCAAGAAAAAAAACAATTACTACAAGAGACATAACTGTAGCCTTTGATCACAACAAACAATCTAATTCTATTACTTGTATACTTACAACAAAAGTTTGAAATCCATTTTTTTCCATAAAAAAATAAAAGGTAAGGTGCTCAATTCAAACAATGTTTTGCCTAGTGAAAATAAGTAAATAAGTAACTTTAAGAAAAAAGCTGTGCATATACATAGATTTTGCACAGATCTCAATCTTCTGATTTGAATCATAGAAAAAAACAACAGTACTAGTCAAAATGTACACAAGAACTCATTTGAAGTTAAATGATGTGAGTCTACCTATTTTTCTCATTGTTCTTACCTTCTAACTGATACCTGCTGTTTGACATCTAGTGGAACATACTTTGAGGAGATTTGACAGTAAATATCTCCTTCCTCAAACAACAGATCACCCGGGGACAGCCTTCGTTTAGCTAGCTTCCAACACCAGTCCATTATCATCTTCATTTTCGACTCCTTAGTCAAAGCTTCAGGGCTAATAGAGGTTTTATCTTCACTTAACATAGCAAAGTATTTAGTAAGATGGTGATTTCACAGGGAAGTTCAGTAAATTTACTTATTCTCTCTCACTTTATATATATCAACATTAAACATACACATAGTCAGTTGTAGACTCTAAATACACTAATACTTACAATCTAAGTCAATAAAAGTTACAAAGTCACACAGTTCAAAGTTCACTTTACACCACTTGTTAGGATAATAGCACAATTAGTCACTGTCTATGGTCTTAATATGCATTCAATACTGATATCTTTTCAAAGCCAATTACTTAATATCACTGCTTTCTCACACTTTTAAAGCAACTAACAAGTTCAATGCTTTACTTTTCATTGAGAGGGAATGAGAGTTTGTCCATCAAGTCGTCAATTCTATCCCTTAACGTGGGTAATATTTCTGCAGAGATGAACAAGTGTGTCTCATCGAGGTCCTGAATCACAAATTTTCTACCTAGAGCCTCCTTCTCATCCATGTGAAGTAGTAACTGCTTCATAGCCGGGTCACACTCTACAAGGATTCCTTTCATTACATTCACCATCTTGACTGATTTGTAACCCCGCACACTGTGGAATTGTCAATGGATAAATAATTGTACAGTTCTGTGTTGATATTGTCAGTGAAAACAGAAATTCAATCTGTAATGCAAAACAAAAGTAAGTTAACAATACAATTTAAAACAACAACAGAAGTACATGTGTACACAACAAAGAAGATGTAAGTTAAGTACATGTATATCTGTTCTTTTATTTCACAACAGCAGCTTGTTTACCACTTGTATTGTATATTGACATAATATTCTCAAACACAATCATAAGTTACTGTCATCATTATTCATTATGCAATTTCAATTCTTTTTTAATCTAAATTTTAAGACCTGTTAGAAGTCCCAACTCCTTCTGTTTATAATCAAGTCAATACTTCTTTATCAATTAATCTGTTTTCATAAAGTATACTTTTAATCTATATCTAAACAATACAAAATACCTTATTTCTTTGAATTTTCAATGCAGTTTTTAAAGTCCCGCACTTGATCTTGACATTTTCTCCAGTCTTTAGCATCGTACATACATTCTTGAACCGCGTAGTGAGCCTCCAAACATCCAATCTTAGTCAGTTGTCTCTCAATATGGTCCATTTCATCATCATCTACAGGTCTGATCACTTTACGATCATGAGGATTCGTACTTGCCATGGTTAAGTAGTCTTTTTGCTATGTATCATAAGAAATGTCCGGGTTTATAATACTGGTAGTATAAAATGATCAGTTGTTGAATTTAAAACATCAGTTATATGTTGAGTGATGGCCTATTATGTCTGTCAAGCCTGAAAGCAAAACAGAAAACCACAGTGTATTTTCGTTTAAAAATGTTAGTTGTGTTTAACCGCTCTTTTTTATGTTGGGAGCCATTTTTAACGGGTGAAAAATTGTGGTTCGACTAGGGCTCGAACCCAGGGCCTTTCGCTGACCGTGCGAACACTCTACCACTGAGCTACCGAGCCACCTGTCACCAACAACTTTTCACCTTAACCCTACCCGGTTACATACATATATATTGTAAACTCTAGGACTGAAGTTGACTTTATCTGTCGGTAAGAGTTTAGAATGTAAAAGAGTTTGCAAAATGCTGAACATTTCTGCAGCTGTTGAGGGTCAGTAATATCATGTGATGAGGGTTAACATGGGCATAAAAAAAAGTGCAGTAATGCAGGATAATATAATGCCTAGGTCCAATATTCGTCACTGTATGTGAGACAGTCATGATAGTGTCTCAAACATGTGGGTTTCTTCAAGATTCCTCGATTTCCCTTTCAAGAAAATGAAGATATATAGGTTCCATGAGTCTGATTTATAAAAATAATATTCTTCAACAATATACAGTATAAAATTATACCCGTGCTGAATTGTAGCCTTTCCAAACTTACTGAGACCACTGATTGTAAATGCATTCTCATACAATTCACAGCATTTATAATTAGGTCACTCCAGCGTAATCGATATAACGCAAACTGATTGACAAGACAAACCAAAGCCCACGAGAATCAGGAAAGAGTCCTTCTACCCAAAAACAATGAGAGACTGGAATAACCTACCTGCACCAGTAACAGCTGCAGAAAGTCTTGACTCATTCAAGAGACTACTGCTTGCATATTAACTTAAAGTCTGATAGTTTTAGTAAACTTTTACTTGAACAAGGTACACGTAGAAAGTTATGTACAGCACAACTTTCATTTGTTCTTTAAGACATTTTAAATATGCAAGCGCAGACCAAACGCATTGATATTATAGTCAACCAAATGAGGATGGTCACTTAGTGGTAGAAGTCGAAGGTTAATATTAGGAAATTCTAAATTGTAAAGGTGACACTTTGAAGAGGCTGAGGTTGAACTGGTTTGGTTTCATAACTGTTAAACTTACACTATAGTGTTTTCTTTTGAATACTGACAACACTTTGAAACGGTTCTATCATTATTTTCAAGTCAAAGTTATATAAAGATTCAACAAACCATGTAGAGTTGACTTTTAAACGAGATTAACCGGTATTTCTTGAAAAACGTGAGACATGCAAAATCTACCGGAAGTTGTGACAACCTCGTTATGAAATGAAAGTAGATGTCAATTTCCGGATACGAAAACGTGGATCAGTAGCGAACGACCTTCCGTTATAGAGACCGGTTGCGTACTACTTACTTCAGTGAACGTGCAATAAACTGTATTGCCTTTATTTGCGGGCGTTTCATTTATAGACAGATATAGCTAACGTATTTTCTGTGAACTTACATAATGGGTGACACGAAAACGTTGATCAAAGTTGGCTCTAGGAAAAGTCAGGTGAGTTTATAACCTGTGTTTATAAATACATGTATAACTGAATTGCTCTACTTAACGCTCGCTAGAATCTACTTAGACACTAAACCAGTATGTGTAACTTGTTATACCAGCTTGTACGTGCAAATGTTGTTGAACTTGTAGATCTATGTTTCTGTTAAGACAACGAATACATGACCTTGCTTATATGCAGGAGACCTTTTACAATTTATGACTTGTATGGATGTATGTCAGAATGTACTCTTATATCAAGCATTGCACGGTTCAATAATTATCGAAACTGACATCTCCATTATACTGTGTGTTGTAATTGTCATACTTTTGTTATATACATTTTAATTTAAGGGAATGTTTTAAAATTAGAATCTACCTAATAATTGTTCCTGAGACTAGATATGTAGATACTGTAGAGTTATTTGAAATTGACATTAGATAAGCTGGATGACTCATTAAGTGTTAATCTCCTATTAAAATCAAAACATTTTTTTTAAATTACTTAATGAGGGTATATTATGAGTGTGGGTGCAGAAAGATTAAAGAACAGCACCTGTTAACTTGTGATTAGTTGTAATGCCAAAGTATATATACTACCTGTGAAATCATTTGGTAAAACTCAGAATATTACTAAAAGTATTACAAGCTCCTAAGTAAATCAATTAACAAATGCAAACATTTCTAAATTGGCATGGAACAATTTATATTGTGATATATAATTATATGTAAGCATCTCTGGTGTTTTGCCTAAATAATAAAGTGCTCCATTTATTGCATTTCATCTGCCTCTTTCAAACTTAGCTTTTTTCACCATAATTCTCAGTAGCAATATTTAAACTGTCCAGCCTTAGATCTAAACTTGTTTTTATACTCACAAAGGGAGCATATTATGTTATACCCCCAGTGTCTGTCTGTCTCTCTGTCCATCTGTCTCCACTGAAACTCTTGAACCGCTTGAAGGATTTAGAAGAAACTTGGCACAAATGCGCAGTACATTGAGATGAGGTGTATATCACATGTTTCGGACAGTTCCCTTCAAGGTCAAGGTCACATTTATGGATCAAAGGTCATATGACTTATTTTGTGCCCACTTTGTTATTCTTGAACCGCTTAAAGGTTTTGCTTCAAGGTCACACTTAAATGTCAAAGGTCATATGACAAAGATACATTTTGGCGTATACTGCTCCGCATTGCAATGCTCTTTTTACCTATTAGAATGATGGGTTAAGTATGTTTTAAAGCATCATATACTGTGAAGCATGAATAGTTCACATAGGTAGATATTTTTTACAATAAACTTTCTTATTGAATGGCCTTTTTTTTTACTTAAACGGTGTAGATTAACTTGAATATCAACTTAGAATTACTAGTTGTATTCCTAAAAGGTATTGATTGACTTAAACAAAGAGGGAATACAGGTTTAAAAGGTAGTGATATACAGATTAACTTTATCGTTACTTACTGCTTAGCCCAGGTAGTTGAATGATGGATAGTATAAACTTTGTTATGTGTTATGAGGTTGAATTTGCCGACAGGCTTTGAATCATTGCGTGCCCCATAGAATATATATATCAAACCAAATAGTAATTTAATACACTGCTGTCATAGTTAGTGCATCCCGCTCATACTGGTTCTTTATGAATGAACCCAACTGTTTGTTACTGCACACGTGCATAAGGTAAAAGGTAACTGATGTATGAACTCAGAACACACATTTGATGATGCAACAGTTTATGTCTTCTTAACTTTATCTGTTTCTTTTCTGACAGTTATAAGGTTAAACGATTATAAATGTCAGATACCTGACTTTCTTCATATTCGGTTTAAAAATTTAGTACAATAAAGTTGCATTTACTTGATCTGTGTTTTGTTGATTTCAGATGATAAGGTTGAATACAAAACCAAATTTAATAAACGAAAGAGAATAGAATTCCAAATCTAACTCTTATAAATCTGTACACAATAGTCACAATGTACGGAACGTTCTCTAAAACTGTCAGAGTTGAAAATTTAAGGTATGAATGTGAAATGGTTGTTTCTGCTTCTTTATTTGATAGCCCTTCGCACTCTTACTTTCATCTCTCTAGTTATAGTTCCAGTTGGAAACTTTTCAAAGGACAACCATCTCCCTTTCGGGTTATCAAAAGATATGTTTCAGTAGAAACTTCAAGACAACATATCACGGGGTGTAATTGAAAGAGTTCTAGGTGTTGTTGAATAAAGAAGATGATACAACCCTTTCACATTGACCACCAGGATATATTTATCTTTGTTAATCTACAGAGGTTATTTAGACCCAAGGATTACAGATTACGTGACAGACAAGTACTTACTATCTCATTAAGGTTTTCGGGTACTTAAATAAGGAGATGATAAAAAGGTTTCAATACGATTTACATAGATCTGAAAATCCTTATATCTTTGTTGACAGTAGATTAAGCATTTAGCTATATAGTGATCACTTTGTTGTAAATGTTGATATTTTGTAACCCACAGAACCTGAATGTGTAGCATACATATCTAGGACATTAAGCAGTCTCATTTTGTATTGTTCTTTGTATTCAGTCAGTAACATATGGTAGATAACAATACATGTAATTACCAAACTGAGATCTTGATCGGTTATGTTTTCCTTCTGATGCACTGGTGCACTGATATATTGACATTTTGCTCACTATTTATAAGGTAAAGTGAACGAAACCGGACCTTGTATTACAGGTATATTTAAACTTTTCAAGGTTCAACGGATAAGATGAATATATTTTATACATGTACCGGTAACAATGGGTGAATGGCAATGGATTCTAAGTGCTATTGAATAAACAAGCAGATAAACCCCTTTGCATTCATCCACCGATATACATGTATAAAAGTAGTTAAAAGGTTAAATTCTAGGTTATGCTTCAATGAGTTAGGGTTGGTGTATTTATGTACTTTAACGATATGGATCTAGTTCAAATAATGTTCATATTTACCTAGACATACATGATTAAATGAGAACCATGGACATCTCTATCTACAACAGGTTTATTTTATAGGGCTATGTCAGATGGATGGTCTCAGTAGGTGTTGTAAACTTGTATGAGAGAGCGAAGGAGGGAAGGGACGCGCCAAGGATAGAGGAGGGGAGAAAGAGAGGAGGGGAGAAAGAGAGGAGGAGAGAGGGGAGAGAGAGGAGGGGAGGAGGAGAGAGAGGAGGGGAGGAGATTGGATATAGAGATGAGGGGAGAAAGAGGAGAGAGAGTTAGAATCAGAACAACCTATTGACCTCAAACATATGTGTCAAATGTTGACAAATTAGGTGAATAGGATAGACAGTATCAAAAATTATCACATTGGTGTATGATCTGTATTTTTCTTATTGAGTAAAACTGATTTCAACTGTTTATGGTATGTCAGTGTCAAGTAGATGATTACCTGACACTATTAGACATAGGTCAATCTGTGACATCATTTATTTTTGTTTTCGTAAATCTGTGTATGCTCCTATAAAATAAGACATTTCTGTGGGCACTTAATTTAAATCTATGGATTTCAAATGACATACGAGGACTGTCCCACTAAATTGTAGACTTTGTTTATAAAAGATTTATACAACGTCACATTATAATAATACATTGCATCTAATTTATAACCAATACAAACATCAAGAAAAACTGAAACGGTCTTGTTTTATTTAGTGTTGATATACTATTTGATATACACAAGTACACCTAGCCAGTCCAAAAATCTGACATACAACAATTAATTTGAGGTTATTTAAATGTTTTTAGCAGACTTATGGGTCCATTTTCCCAGTAAAAGTCATCATGCGTCTATGGTGTCATTTTGACGCCACCATGTTGATTTACAAACTTTAGCGGCATTTTTAAAAAAGATACACATGAAAGAAGTACACCATCGTAACGTGTATAAATCAGAAAATGGCGACGTCAGACGAAGACGCGGGCACATATCAGTTATTCAAGTTTTTCTTCCATCAGGATTAACGCAGGATTGAAATCAACAAAACGTTACAAGAATGTTTCAAGAGCACTTGCTTATACTTGGCATGGTATTGAATTCGATTGGATGTTTGAAACTTTTATTAAACTTATCCTTCACATTAAGGAAATGGTGTCGGTGTGCGCCGCTCCTGTGTACATGGTGTTATTAAGTGTTTTGTGGATTTTTTTGTTATTTTGTACTGTCAGCAAAATTTGTAGAAAATGTGTTCCATAGTTTATTATTAATGAGTAAAGTCTACAATTTAGTGGGACAACCCTCGTACACAAACACTATCACATGTGCATTAAGTTAAACTCATATTCATTACCTTTTTAAATTCGCAGTTCAGCTCGAAAAATTCACGAAAATTACTGTCCAAAGAATAAGAATGATTGTACAGCTCATACAAACCAAACCTGAACCTGAAGTGTCACATGTAAAGTAAACTGTCTGACCTTATTGGTGTTTGACTCAGGTTGTTGGCTCATATAAGGAGGAAAATTGTTTGAAGCACTCTCTGTACCGTACATGTACATGAAAAAGAATAGTAACACATGATTAAAAAACAAACCTTTGATATAACTAGTAATTATACTTTCTGCATGCAGTTGTACATAAAGTTTGTATTATTTCAAGAATTAAAGCACAATTTATAGCTTGTCTCTTTCATTAGTCGCACTATAGACATCAGTAATTTACATTTTTATCCTTATTCAGTAAGTCAACTGTAGTTATAAGGTGTTTTTTTAATTATCCCTCAACACATTTCATTTAGTCACACTCAATGCTCCGCCAAACATGACCTTTGAACCTATGACCTTGATCTGCAGATAACCTTATTAAGATAAAGTAAATATCAACAGAAGTGAATAAATGCATACAAACAGTAATGTCAACATATTCCTTTTTATATTACATATGAAAATACATCATAACACTATAAAGTACAGTAACTACAGAAATGGGAGAGAAGCCATGAACATTTGCATCAATGAAAAGATTGCATTGACAATAAAAGTTCATAAAAAATGTGGGTATTTATACATATATAAATCAACGAACTTAGCTTGGACCATGTAAATTATAAAAGAGTTCTACAATTATGTGCATATTTGGTTATTGGTACTGTTGATGTTTTCAATTATAAATTTTCAAAGTTGAAGTTTGGAGCTTGATCAAATTGTTGGATTGAAGCTAACACAAATAGTAAATACACGTATAGATACACTGATTTCATATTTTGTTTTTTTCTGTTTTTAGCTGGCTTTGATACAAACCAACACCATCATAGACAAGCTGAAGGAGCTGAACCCTGAGTTAGAGTTTGAGACAAGTAAGTACAATTGTTATCTCACTAACTACACAATTAACACTAACACATAACGATCTTACAACACTGCTCATTTAAGGTAAACTTCCATCTCATAACTAACATTGAGTGCACTGAAAACTCACATGATTAAAAACAAGAATCTTACACTCGCTGTCATTTTATTGTATCCTTTTATGAAACTCATTACGGAAAAGTTTTAAAGCTCCCCAAGGGCTGGCTTAATATCACTCCCTCTACGTGTTTCATACAATTCATGTTTAATGATAACTCAATTTTTTTGTAAGATCCATATTTATGAAACAAGTTTAGTAAATGGAATTAATCAGCTTTATAACCTTTCCATATTGGGTTTCCTAAAAGTTAATACTGGAATGACAACAATCGTAAGAATCTTTTTATCATGTTATTTTTAGTCTATATGGACCCTCAGCTATCCACGGGTTTCTGCCATGTCACATCTTGGGTTATGTAATTGATCAAGCCCTGAATTGTGTGATATCCAATGCCTAAATTTCAGCACTGCAATGCAAGTTTCTCTACCCATTTAGAGTTTTAAGCTGTGGTCGACATCATAAGACTGGTTGCAAACAAATGTACTCGAAAAACAGTATGCACATTTTTAGACATTTACTAGTTTGCATTTTATTCTGCCTAGCATTACTCAATGATATAGATTTAGATACTATAGAACCTGTTCAAACCCAACAGGTACATAAACACATGCGTCTCTTGCCAAGCATATAACAGTTAAAAGGGTGAACCAAAGTTAAGTCACTATTTATTGATGCCCCTTTTTGCATGTCATCTTTGTGTTTTTTGTCCTCTCTTTCCTATGAATGCATACTTGTCAAATATTAATAGTGCTTGTAGCTGTTGTGTTACATTTTGCACACCCAGCACAACTCAATGGTTTTAATTGTCAAAATAAAATGTGCAGAATCTTGTAACTTTTAAATAGCTTTTGTTATAAGTTTTCACTATTGTCCTGATTTTAGCTAATATCTTAGGTAGTCATGCATGTACTATATTTATTGGTTCTGCAGTTAAATCGTGCAATAATTTAATTAATGTCTTTTTTTTTATTGACTTTAGACATCACAGTATTGAAAGAATTGCTTGATTGTTGTGTTTCTATGATATTTTTGTATATATATATTTCAGTTACTATGACAACCACTGGTGATAATATTCTAGACTCAGCACTTTCAAAGGTAACGATAATAAATCTAAAGAGATCGTGAGATATATATTGAACCAGTGCTCAATTTTCAACTGTTTGTAAATGTCAGTTAATATGAAATGCATTGTACGCATCATTAAAGACAAGCCTATCCTTGTAGGATTAAACTTAAATGTGCAGAGATGCATTTGCATGATACTTAACAATATTGAATTGTTTTTAGGAAGCAAAATTTTCTTTTTACAACAACATTTTACTATTTCCATGGCTTTTTAACCATGCAGGGTGTCTAAACTGTGAATTGAAACAACGATTGTTGTAATTTTAGTTCTTGAAATTAACTGTAGGTCTTTCAAGAAGGAAACACAATACACAATCATCTCTGTCCAGCACATGTTGGCTTTGTTATATTTATGTAGTCAAATTCTTTTAATGATGTCCTATGATAGCTTAATATATATTATCCTATCCTTAATGTTGTCTGAAGCACAGCTGGAACTGTTGTCTGAAGCATAGCTGCTATTGTTGTGTTTGAAGCACAACTGTTATTGTTGTCTGAAGCATAGCTGTTTTTGTTGTCTGAAGCATAGCTTTTATTGTTGTGTTTGAAGCACAACTGTTATT
>ENA-OREC01002007-OREC01002007.1-marine-metagenome-genome-assembly--contig:-NODE-2007-length-10869-cov-12.506857_pt1 | contig 10869 bp, 10 predicted proteins | sample MGYA00248626_ERZ508543 | MGnify/ENA primary metagenome ERZ508543 (study PRJEB26211, sample SAMN05518279) | marine metagenome | isolation source: Puget Sound, Washington, USA | host: Bankia setacea... | reverse complement strand
TATATATATATATAGATGAAAGTACCTTCACACTATATTAGCAGAAATGTTGGAGTATGTGTGTATCTGTAGGTGACCGTTTCATATATAATCCTAGGTATACTAGTTTGAACCAGAACCGTATTCTACTCTACCATTGGTCAGTTATCATACCTAGGTGAGAACTCAGTGTATCCCTCAAAGAAGACATACACATGTTCACGTTCACAGGTTCGTTACGTATTTGATCGATCATACACACCTAGTCCACTCACCTGACAACTGTGTGAAACACCCTGATTGCACCAGGTCCCGGCTCCTTCTCTTCGTGGTTTGGTGCTGGTAGCTTACTTCTGTTATCTGTGATGTCCTTCACGGTGTTTGTGTGTATACTGGAACTCTTAAACGCCTCTACTAGACTGCCAACTCGCTTCAAACTTTCCTCTTCTCTCTTTGGATCTCGCCTGTCCACACTCGCTACGTCCACTGTAACAAACAACGTTATTACTGCTCCTGTGCTTTTTTCTCTTGTATCATTTTGACAGGATGAAAAAATATGATGACAGAACTTTAGGAACTTCATAATCAGGGTTGGGCAAATGCCTACACCATCGTACATAGTCAGACCAAGTTCTAAAATGTTTAAGTTGTTGTCAAATGTATACATGCGATAACTATTAAGACGAGTTAACATTCACTACCGATATTGGTATACTAATAATAATACTAGTATACTTAATTTCACTAATGTGAGTAACTGACAATGCCGAAGAGTCTGAAACTATTCGTTTAATGTATCTTTAATGTAGGTGTCTACAAAAGATTAAAAAAAATGTTTTGTTATGTTGATACTTGCAACGGTATAAACTCAGTTTGTAACGTCCAATTAGAAATGACGTTACAAACTGAGTGCTGTAGAATGTGTTTTAGATCATTACCATATCTATCTAGCGGGTTTGTGTATTTATCACAAGGGTAGCCCAACTTTGTGAAGTAGTCCACCATGTCACGACCCGCACCACAGTAAACCATCTCGCCTTTAGACATGATTCCAATCTGATCAAACAAGTGGAAGATGTCGGAGCTGGGTTGGTGAATGGTAAGTAGGACAATCTTTCCACGTCTCGCCAGGTCACGTAGGTTGGACACGAGATAACGTGCAGTGTGGCTGTCCAGACCTGATGTAGGCTCGTCCAGGAATATCATGTCTGAAGGTTGATAGGATAGAATGATGTTCGTTTTCTTAACATCAGTACTAATATCAAAATATGGGTTCATTCATGAATTGCACTTTGCAAAGGACGTTTGATTGTGAATGTTTGAACAGTCAATATCCCCAGTAATGTACCATATAACGTAACGGTTGCTCATGGCTTTAGAAAGGCTGCACTTGTCAAAAGCCCATCATGACACTTGTAACACTGCTCATCGAGAAATCCGTGACCAATGTGTAATATGTACTGGTCGTGTTTTCATTGCGTTACATGAGAGGCCGACCTTTAAGTGTGAACACTAAGCTGGCGTCCCAGTCTGACGAGACATGTCAATGAAAACTGTGATTCGTAGACCAAAGGTGTGTATCGAACATTAGTCACGTGTTAAGCTTGAAAATACATTGTGTGATCAAAATGAATGAATACTCGCGACAGACACGTGTTAAGCATGTAAACGACTTGACCACTGTTGTGTGAATGGTGCTATTATAACGACCAAGGGCAAACACGACCTTTCTTTAGGAGACATACCCGGATCTTTTAGAAGTTGTATGGCGATAGTGACCCTCCTCTGTTCACCGCCTGAGATTCCCCGGATGATACTGCTTCCAATCCTAGAGTCTGCCACGTCCTTCAAACCCATCTCCAGAATCACCTGCGACACCTGTATGGGAGATAGTAGCATACCATACGTTACCAGTTGTACACTAATATGCATGTGCGTATAATGTGATATCGTTTTACTGAATGTAACTGTAAGAAACTGAATACAATCCATTTGAGACATTACATCTATGACGACAATGTACGTCCTGTAATGAAAGTGTTGACGTTACATGAGGATCATTCTTACTAAAAAAAATTGTCTCTAAATGACAGTTTGTTGCTATATAAAAAGGCGCCCGATGGTTACATCTGACATCCTAAGTTATTGCAGGACAACACGAGAATACGATGATACAACCTACCTTTCTCTCTATATCTCTACTAGTTGACTTTCCCGGAAGTTTGAGCCTGGCAGTGTATGTAAGCGTCTCTCTGACAGTGAGATTTGGCAGCAGACGATCAGCCTGCATGACGTAGGTGGCATGATTCTGTATGACGTCACTTGTACATTTAGTGTTGTTATAATAGATACCTCCAGTTACTCTACCCGATGAACGACAAGCTATGACGTCAAGTAGAGATGTTTTACCAGAGCCTATCAGAGCGTAAATAATGTTTCTGGCATTAAATCAGGTATCTATGTATCTTGTATAACTATTTCTGAAGATTGTTTTTATAGATCTGTAGTATTGGATGTTGGATTTACATTTTGTATTTTAAAGCAACTGCTTTATCATTGAACATCTACTCAAATAATTCAACGTTAGAAATACATGTATACGAGTCTGCAAGGTCAGGAAATACCCATGAGAGCAGCCCAAATAAAACAGCACAGCGCTCTCGAAAATTCGACTATATTATTGAAATAGTGTTAATATAATACATTAATATCCGCTAACTGAGTCTCGGATAGGGAACAGTCATCCGACATACTGAATATGTTTATCATCAACCTTATTACATACAGTTACTAGATGCTGAATATTGCAAAATTACACATTAGCTTCTAACTTACCTGAGTTTCCAAGTATTGCTGTAATTTCTCCAGACTTGAGCCTGATAGAGATGTCATCTAGAACCACTTTCTGCCTCACCTTGCGGAAACACGCCCCCTTCCACCAGGACCCCATCCACTGCTGCACCACGTACTTTACATTGAGGATATCCAGACTCTTGTCACCTGTATCATGTTTAACACTAGAATCAGTTCCACGTACAAGGTTATTCTCATCATCATCGTACACTACGTTAGTTATTCCATTGAAACTTGTGTTTTGAAAGCCTAATGTTCCGTAATTTCCACCTTTATTTTGTTTTGCGAAGCTGATATCCATCTTTTCTTCTTAGAACACCTTGCTATATCTCACTAATCTACTAGTAATTGGAATTCAAAAATGGTTGCACATTAAGCACCATGGCTCCTAATTAATGCACCTTTTCTAATCGATCGAGAAATAGCAAACTTCGCTTATACAATATTCAAATTCACAGTTTATTTAGATATAACGGTCTAACCTAAATTTCAGACTTAAACTGTTACTCGTATATGTGACGCAGTTGTAGGCCGTCTGTACCATTGACCCTGGCTAACCCTTCTCTATAAGATAACACTCACTGCAAGTACAGGTGAACGCAACAACTATCAACAGAATAAGAAATGTGGTACTAATAAAGCAGTTTTCATTTCGGGTGACTTTGTGATAACTCCAAATCGTTTGTGAGAGTAGTACATGTAATCATGTAGTCAAAACCTAGTGCAGAGGTTCTCAAATTTAGAATCCGGGTATGGATGGATTCGGAGTGCTTAAAGACAATGCTTGTCGGGTAAATAGATTTACATTGTCACTGATAAACAAAGCAAACACAGAGGTATCTAAGTGTACATTTACAAATACATAAGAAACTCAACTCGTTTGAGCCCAGAAACCAACTTTCATCATCTCGTTCATGACAAGTGCCCTGACCGACATTTAAATCGGTTACTTTAATTCAGAAATCAGAAATCTAAAATGATTATCTAACGAGCCAATTTTCAATGACATGGATCTTTTCCCTACTGTAGTGAAAAGAAATACCCGCAAACAACAGAAACACGAATTCATTCAACTTTAGAGTTTGATCGCTTTCGTGTGGTTGAGAGCATATGTTACATAGCACTATAATAGAATACAGGACACTTGTTGGTGATGCAACTGTTGTTAACAAATCCTGCTTCACAATTTGGTACATATCTTTTGCATGGGCCGGTAGCCATAAATAGAAAAAAATACCACAACAAGAAAACACAAATGAACACCCAAAAGAAAGACAGGAACGGAATTCAATGCACATAAGTTACCACTACCAATTGACACTTACCTGTTGCTGGCTTATTCACGTGATTGGTCGCACAATCAATGACTGTAGGGTCCTTGGTGCCACTTGACGGCTGCAACATCTGCAGGGGAAATAGACATTCACTTATAGTGTTCTGTTTTCGGTAGGGGAATTTACATCCACTACGAAACATATACATGAAAGGGTGCAGTTTTCAGTACATCACTGTGTTATGTTAACTTCAAAAGCTTGTAAATTACAGGTAACATATGTGTAGACCCGTGTTCTATACAAGGAACAAGTTGGGCTGCCATTTGTTTAAACGTTACAGGTGTCCATTTACGTGTTTGTACCGGTAAATACACATTAAGCGGGTTGATATTATCTTCATTGTTCTGACGAAGCTAGAACAGACTTTATTTGTGTACATTATTATACTTTATTGCATGTTAAAGTTAATAGTTGAATATGATTAATCAGATTACTGCGAATACACACACATTTACAGTATCTGTCAGCATATCGATACGTATGTACAGTAGTCAGTGCATTTCTATTATGTAATGTGTTTTGTCTATGCTAAAAATAATCTATCAGTGTTATCACATCTCGGTATGTGAACCATTGACAACAACAACTCTTACCCGTATCATCAGTGCCCCCTCGTCATGGTCGTCCATGTTGACTGCACCCCCCTTCTATCCCCTGATAGCCGAGTTACTGTATCACACAGCTATCTATTACATATGTCTATAGTTCGTCTAATCGTACGTGGTTATCTGTTCGTCCGTCTGTATGTTATGTAGTCTAGACGTACATCGACCTTGTCACCTTTTGTTTGAATCATTGAATCACGGGTATACGGGGGTTGTTATCCAGTTCACTTTGATCACTGCACACATGAACACAGCTGCACTTTCGTATTGCTATGCCTGTATTGATCTCTGTTAGTTCACCGATGTTTGTTCATAGCACACTGCAGACAATATATGGCAGATTCTAGAACCACTGGTAATACTGTACTTATTATCCACAGTCAAGTAACACCTTATTGATTCAGTGCATGCTTCATTTTAAAACCTGTTGCGTTTACATGATTTCCTTAAATGAGTAGATATACATACATGCATTTCGAAATTCTATATTTGAACAGTGTTGACGCGTCTTTACTGAGGCATGTTTAATTGATACTATAACCGGATCCTTCTATGAACATGTATTTCAATAATATGTTCATGTACATTTGTTGTACGAATATATACGTTCACCAACGATAAACTAACTTAACTATATATGCAATAAGAAATAAGTTACAGTACTATTCCATTGATCTTTTTCTTCAAATATTTGTCCTTGATTTTGACAGGTTAAATGTGTGCGAATTGTCGTCTTCATACATGTACACTTAAGCCATATTGAAATGTGATATTGGGTATATTGAACGCCATAACGACCACGTGTCAATCTCTACATTGTGTTCAAAAGTCGTTTCTGATATTGACTTTTGTAAATCGATCAATACACGTTGAATAACTGGATTAGAATAACGGGAAAAGATCAATAGCGTCACGGTCTCATTGTTTGTAAGAAACTGAAAGCTGAAAGCGAAACTACATCAAACGACACTTTTTGACGCAATATTTGGATCAATTTTGATTTCGTCTCTCAACAGCTTTATTGTAAAGTGCGGTCAATGTTATACTATGTTTTAATTACTGTCAAACATCGAAACATGTAGTACAGAATGAACTGTTGGTAATATGGCCTTCTACTCTGAAACTTGCAGTCTTCCGATACTGATACTGTTTTTATTATTTAAACGATGTTATTTAAATGGAACTTTACATGTTCAATTGAGATCCACACATATGTCTGTGAATTGTTTGCTATGTGTTTGCCCTGTAAAAGAAATCAACAAATCTAACGACTGCACAATACTTGTTCACATGCCAGTCTTGTTTCTTGTTTGCATGATCGTTTAGAGAAGCTTCAGAGAATGCTATTACTTGGCCATCTGGGAATAAGACCACACTTTTAAAGCAATAACTTTTAAGCATCTTAAACAATTACTCTTCATAGGTTAAGTAATAGTGTAAAATCACGACAACAGTTTTGTTCATTTTGTGTTTGCTATAAGAGTTTTAATGTTTAATGCAATAACAGTTGTTGTTGTTGTTGTTGTTGTTGATGTTGTTGATGATGTTGATGATGATTTACTGTCCAACCATTTCTGATCCTAAGAAGCAACTTAACACCTTTGTTGTAGTGGTTTATACTCTTTTATTTTTGATCTATTAATAATCACAGAACATATATGTATAACATTACGAGTAAACGTCCAACAAAACAGTACAACTATAAGACTAGAATCACAAAATTAAATGGTGACATTTAATATTTATAGACAAACGTCTTGATTTTAACAACACGACAGAGAATGTAATTATATACAATTGAAATATAGTGTACATATAGACAAGGCCATTTATCTAAGACAAATGTGGTTTGACTAATGTTGACTTAACACAATCATACAACTTATTCATGTTCAAGTTAAAGTTAATATTGTAATAATATTAACGATACAAATAACAGGTGAAGTTTGAACTGTTTAGTTTAAAGGTGCATCTTAACTACCAGAGAAGAAATGTGATTTCAAGAATAAAATACATAATCATGATTTTGTTAAGAAGTCATTATTAATCACGTATAACGTTAGACATTTGGATTGATTCTGCTCACAACTTAATAAAGATTTTCATATTTTATAAAAGAACATTTATGCATGACTTTCTCCTGTGCAAATATACAGACAACCTAAACAAGAACATATAGATGGAACACCCAAGGGAGATTACCGCGTCAGTTTCCTAATATAAGAAACGTCATAACAGTCAATCCGGGACCTCGAGTTGAACGCGAGGAACCTATAAGTCCAGTATCTGGGCTAAAACAATAACATAACAAATACATATACATGTAACTTGTATCTTTAGAAGACGTTGTTTTAGCGTCGAACCACGACTGAAATCACACTTAACATCACATGCGTTATTATTTATGTTTCGTTTTACAGTTTCACAGTGTCCTGTACATACACAGTTATCGATGGTTGTCAAAATATGTATGCTGTATCCGGTTAAACACGTCACAATTCTTTACTTCAAGAAATACACGTCCCACATACGTCATCAGTAGTTATATTGTATACGGTGTATGTTTACAAACTCACAAATAAAACCTTTCATCTAAAACAAAGGACATAATTACGATGTCTGTAAGCGATATCACATGCTGTACTGGTGTCCGGATATAACTGCATCGGTTTCTAAACGTCATTACAAGTTACATACACACTATAATCTAGCGGGTATAATATAGATATATCCAAAGCTATGTCATCATCTGAAATCACATAACATGTACTCGTCTAGGTAAAAAAGGTGCACTGTTAATTAAGTTGCCACATATTTCTATTTCGTGCTTCAGAGAAAATATCTGTTTTGACAAAACAGGTGTACAGTATGATTGTCTAACATATTTACTTGATATAAATATACAGATATAACTGTGCAAAAGTGCATTGAATCGATTGCGTCGAGGTAGAACGTACTTGTATTGTTGTAAGTTGTAACAAGGAAAGCTGGAAATACAAGAACACATCTCAATAACAAAAGAACATTTAGCGCGTTGTATGCGGTTAGTCAGAGCTGAACCAAGTAATACAGTCAAACAACCATGCCAATAATTTACAGCAGTTCAGCAATTCCTTTGCACAAATAATCCCTTATGTAAGCTGTGTATATACATCAACTACAGCTAGAGCATATATGGATTGGCCTCGTCGCACGTGTAGTTGTACATGTACATACAATTAATACTGACATACGTATGGTTAAAGCTCTGTTGGGATACACATATATAGTATATAATGACATGGAATTATTGACACATGTGTTACAATGACTTGATTTGTAAAACTTGCATTGATTGTTATGTTGATGTGCACAGTTGTAACCGGGTTTACAAGTTTATACAACACATTGCTCTCAGCTTAGATTGGGAATGCCTCTGGTTGTATATACAAGACATTGCTCTCAGCTTAGATTGGGAATGCCTCTGATTGTCTATACAACACATTGCTCTCAGCTTAGATTGGGAATGCCTCTGATTTTAAAGACGAAGATGACAAACACACACGTAGCTGATGTAAAACCAGTCATGGCCCAGAAATTACGGGTGATATTCTGCGCCGATTCCGGGTAAAATAACTGTAGATAATCGTCCCCACTTCTAAAACAGAACGTGCCTGAAATCATAGAAGTAGCTAGGGGTGATATTTCGTTGAATTAATAAATCCTATTGAAGCACAGAGTATAACAATTCAAGTGATATGTTGTTACATGTGTTTTTAGTTGTATTAGTTAAACCGGTATTCTAGTAGGGTTTCATTGAATGCGTATATGAAACTCCTTGGTTCTATATGCAAGACATCGTTTACTAAATACACGTGCTCAATTAATTCAAGGGCATTCAAACCACAAGTACGTTTTACGTCAAACACCACAGCTAACGATTTTATGGCGTGTTGTGCTTGTGCTTTTTTACACTTACCATTTGTTTTACATGTGAGCGGTAAGTTATGGAATTCGTTAGCGGCGAGGATTTCTCCTGCGTACTTGAATATATTAGTCCAGGAGATCCACTGGAATATCGGCATCATGTTCTCTGGGTTCCTACAAGGCAAAAAAACATGGCTTGATTAACTCATCTCGTAGTTTGTCACTTTGTTGGAGTAACTTGAATTTGTAACGATACCCCGAGGCTAAATTAACTAAACTCCGGGAAGTTACACAACTAAAGCTTGCCTGTACATAACTGAAACTGTTGTTCAAGATATTTATATCACAGAAGTGTTGATAAATGAAGCTATTGACAATCATGAAATGAGCAACGTTCAACTGCTGTCCAATTAATGAACACTTATAATTGGCAAATGGCTTATAATAAGTTTTAATCATTCATTTAGAAAAAAATCTGCTCAAAAACTGAAAAGTTCTATGGACAATTTACTTTTACGTACTATTTACTTTATTAAGACAGACTTCGGGTACCAGATTAGTACTTGGATTTACTAAAACAGCTAAGGAGACTGCTAATGATTAGGTGTTTTGGTAGAATGGGCTATGTACCTGAGGAATCCTGAGGCCATGAGCCCTGCAGCAGAGAGTATAATACTGGCGTTACTCGTGGCCAGCGCTGTGTTGAGAAACGCACCCATCAACAACACACTCATTATCTCACCAAATAAATGTAACAACAACACACATGCAGTGAACTGGAAGAAATTCTCCGTCAAAGGCTGCAAACCTGTCACCCTGAAATAGTACAAATCACATATTTACTACTATGTGTAATTGCTTCCCTTGCAGACTCTCGTAGTTCTAGATCAAAATAGTTCAAACAAAACAACAATAAATACATTTGCGATAAACAAGGTTAAGGAATAATAAGTAAAACAACAACTATCAATGCCATCGGAAGAGACCTTTTATTTTGCAAACAAGCATACAGTAATACGTTTAATGAACATCGTCAGCATTGTAGAATCAGCATTTATTGTTTAACTGATGTTTTACTCCAAATGAAACGTTGTAACTAGAAGTGTCGCACTTAGGATTTCGATTTTATCTTAGACAGCATATCAAGGGAGTAATATCTAAGGTGGTGACTTTCGCAAGCTCGACGACCCCAAGGCCTTAATCCCCGACCTAACGTCAATGACCTAACATGACACGTCGCTTACAATTGGTGTATACATACCAGTAGACGGAGCTGCAGAACAAGCCTGTACTGATGAAGGTGAACGGTATTACGTGTATCAGATAGGCGAGGAGAAAGGTGGTGGCTGAGTACAGACCATCACGACATTCTCTGTAGTACAAGTCACGTAACGGTGGAACTGGAAATATACATATAAGCAACATAACTATATGTATATTGGTTATCAAGAACACACTATAAACACCAGACACTTCAATAATGTAAATACGTGATAGGTAATACTAGTTGCTATGTAGACTAACACAATAAGTGCATGTCGCGAATGCCATCGATATGGGTAAAACTATGTCCTAAAGTGTTCAATATGAAATCTTACTCGTTTGTCCTTACAGTGTTTTGGGGGCGTGTTATTCACTTCAAAACTCTAAGGTAGACTCGACAACATGTATATACTTAATCATCACATACGAATTAAACATCTCATCTATAGGTGACTTACACAGTCCTATTGCGTTGAGAGCAGCTACAAACGGTGGTACTTGCGAGCTTTGGTAGAGCAGTCCCACCCTGTCCTGTACGCTCGTCTGATCTTTACCAAGGTGACCCAAGAACACAATGATAAACGGGATAAACAAGGACAGCATGAACGTACGGGACAGGTAACTGGTTCTGTCACGGAATATGTTCAAAGTCATACGTCTGAAAGGAAGACAATACAAAAGTATTTTATAAAAGCTGGAGTATCGGCAAGGACAGGCATGTACCGTGCATGTAAAGTGTTTGCGTCACTTTCATATAACTGGTTTAAAGCGCACAAGTTGCAATTCATTCACAACAGTTCATCATATTACAATCTAGGATAATGCTACGGGATACATGCTCCAAACCGTAGAACAAATCATTTAGGCTCACACCGTGTGATTGCCCGTTGAGTAGCTAAGTTCGCGTTGGAATTATTATTGGATACGAA
>ENA-OREC01002006-OREC01002006.1-marine-metagenome-genome-assembly--contig:-NODE-2006-length-10870-cov-15.362550_pt1 | contig 10870 bp, 7 predicted proteins | sample MGYA00248626_ERZ508543 | MGnify/ENA primary metagenome ERZ508543 (study PRJEB26211, sample SAMN05518279) | marine metagenome | isolation source: Puget Sound, Washington, USA | host: Bankia setacea... | reverse complement strand
AATCATATAACACCCCTTAAATCATATAACACCCCTTAAATCATATAACACCCCTTAAATCATATAACACCCCTTAAATCATATAACACCCCTTAAATCATATACATGTATGCTAACGAAAATTCAATCAAATAGTGTGACAGTCATCATCCTGTTCTATAAAAAATACAATATCATAGTCATGCCACATTTGATTTGAAAGGCTCATGGAATCGAAAATAAACACTCGTTGAGAACAAGAAGGCGTTATATTTGTAAAAAGCACGTTCAGTTTTTACGACACCTTTCCGTCGAAATTTTACAATGTCAGTTCCGCGTAGGATCAACCTGTTGTGACATTTACTCCAATCTAATAAAAGGAGTCATTCGCTTCCACTTTTTTGCCGGACAATGCCTGACTCAGCTAAATTCATGAAAACATTGTACTCCCGACACACGTATATCGTATTGCCCGCGTCATCTTTCAGTCATAAAAAAGCTTTGTTTATAGGGGATACATTCCGTGGTGTTCAGTTCATCTACTTCATGTTAAATACAGCACGTTCAAAATTGAAAACCATTGTATAGCAGCAAACATGGCAGATAAATAATTCGATACAGTGACTGGATAAAAGGTGCGTTATACTTAATTATATTAATTTGGAACGTGTGAAGCACACTTTAAATTGAATAAAGGATATCTTATCTCTTTAAAACCTCCTAATGCATTATACATATGTGAAGAGTATTCTGTCCAGGATTGTGCCACAAACAGTTTCACAAGCAAGTTCTGGTCGACAAAGGTCCAAGTCCTACCCAGGATGAACAGGTTTTATTCGTGACTTGTTTTACACTTCGTACTACATTTCTGATTTTAAATCAAAATGTTAAAAGTGACCACCATATTTTGCAACACCTTACACAATGTCTAACATCACATAGTCGACTGATAAAATCTATTTATTCAAAGTTCTTTTTTTTCTTAAGTTTGCTGTAATGTGTTTAATTGCTACCTTAATGTCAGAAGAAGTATATATAACGTAAAATGTGATATATCGAATAATTAAGGATGTGAATTAGTTTACTTTAATACATGTACTATTAAGATTGTGTGGTATTTGATCGCTTATGAATACCGCGATATGTTTTTTTTATTTAATAGCAGTTGAATTGCGTGTTTAAAAATGTGCAATTTCTGTTTTGGGAAAAGTTCTTTGTTGTTTTTGTTTGTTTTGTGTATGCTTAATTCCAAACGGAGTAAAACATTAAACAGCTAAACACCTCTCTAACAAGTAATAAGATGGTACAAGTCAAACTCTGAATCAGCGATATACTGTAATTAATAACAAGTTATATTATTATTGCCTTTTAAAATAGTTCCCATTTACCGTGTCAGACTTTAATAGTTATGTTTATATGTCAATAGGTGACGATCTTAAAAGACTGTGAAGACAAGGTCCAGGGAGTGGTAAGTGATAAAGTTTTCTTTCATCTAAGGTCATGTCAACTGTTCCAAGAATGACTACGATTTAGTATAAGTTATACATATTCTAGCTCCTCGTGGTGTATATGTACACTGTCTGTATATAAGTCCATATACACTGTCTGTATATAAGTCCATATACACTGTCTGTATATATATAAGTCCATATACACTGTCTGTATATAAGTCCATATACACTGTCTGTATATAAGTCCATATACACTGTCTGTATATAAGTCCATATACACTGTCTGTATATAAGTCCATATACACGTATGATATATTCAATGAAATGTGCTTTGTTCATATTATACCAGGTACAAACATATATAGTTGACAACGTGGTTTTAAGTACATTTGTGGAAAACATGCCAAGCTGTCACTAGCACACTAGCAATACCCCCAGCATATTTACACAAATCAGTACAATAACAAATGAATGTCACAGTCGTTTAACTTACCTTTGCGAGCTGAACTAACATTGACTTGTGAGAATACACGTATAGCTATGGGGTAGTCAGATTACTCAAGTATTTCTTGTCAGTAGAGTTAAATAGGTGAGTGCATGTTAAATGTACAAGTATTGATCGTTTTATATATATACACGACTCGTAGGGCATTAAAGGATTGGTATTCAAACAAACATGTAAAGAGTTTCTGAGCCAATTGCATTTGTTTGACATAAATTACAAGTTCATTCTCCTATTGGATTTCGGATCCACCTGTCTGTTTCGGCCGGAAGTCATTTTGGCAAAATTGTAAACTATTTATCGATGAATTATGTTAATTTAAAAGATTTGTAAACTGTAATCTGTATTCTGTATACGTTACCATTGTTTCATTGCGAGATGTAGTTTGACCATGTTTGTTAATATAGATAACGTAGAATAACCATTATAAACACATTATTATTTCAGCTCAAATGTTATAAATAAAGTGGGTACTGCACATGGTTTGCTTGATACCCGTATTTAGTAGTTTAACCCAAGAATATCTCCCCCTAAATCGCCGTGTAACCTGTATATAACATAGGTGGGCGTGCTTTTTCGCCTTCGCTACTTTACGTTATTAATAAGTGTGGTAAACATTTACGAATAAATCTACGGATTGAAAATTAAGAAATGTTTAGTGTGGGTTTAATATGTGTATCAGTTCGCCTTTAACATCTCTTCATTTAATCGTGCGTGTGCGAGCTTACAGTCATGTCGGTCATTGATAGTATTTATTGACAAAGTGTATTCACCGATGTCTATTCACTCTGAACATTTATAGTTTACGTCACTCACCCACGTAGAGCAAAAAGGGTAAATCACAATACATGTTAAATAAAGTAAATCATAATACATATAAAAAAGTTAAATCATAATACATGTAATTAAATGTAAATCATAATACATGTAATTAAATGTAAAACATAATACATGTAATTAAAGGTAAATCATAATACATGTAATTAAAGGTAAATCATATTACATGTAATTAAAGGTAAAACATAATACATGTAATTAAAGGTAAATCATAAAACATGTAATTAAAGGTAAATCATAATACATGTAATTAAAGGTAAATCATAAAACATGTAATTAAAGGTAAATCATAATACATGTAATTAAATGTAAATCATAATACATGTAATTAAATGTAAAACATAATACATGTAATTAAAGGTAAATCATAATACATGTAATTAAAGGTAAATCATATTACATGTAATTAAAGGTAAAACATAATACATGTAATTAAAGGTAAATCATAAAACATGTAATTAAAGGTAAATCATAATACATGTAATTAAAGGTAAATCATAAAACATGTCATTAAAGGTAAATCATAAAACATGTAATTAAAGGTAAATCATAATACATGCGTTCAAGGATATTCAGGCGACAGACTCGTCATTATTAGTTGTGTATTGTAAATTATAACGTATTTTATTTTTGCAAGAATTGGCAAATATATGCCATTGCCTATTTACAAAGCCAGTTAATATGAACTTTGAGCACGTGTACAAACAATTAAAACACAAACATGATAACATAAAAAATGAAGACAAACATCAGCGTCGACTGTACATAGCAGAAATACCAAAACAGAAATACATCAAACAATGCACACAACTGATCAAGTTATTATTGAGAAATATGTGTACATACATGTATGTGGGACAGTCCTACGACAGAAAAGGAAACAAATAGGAATACTGTAAGTTAAACATACGCTTATACACTATTATTGAAGACTATATTATATGGAATGCACATTTCAATTCAAAAGCTTTATAAATACAATTTGATGAATCGATTTATTTCTTATTGTTTGGTTTTATTAACACATTAATAATATTTCGTATATAGGGCCAAGTTACTTGTATGATTCTTTTTTTTCCTAATTCTCTTATATTTTGTACAAATACGCAAAACATGATATTCGGGTTTGGGTTGTCTGTATTGACATACAATACAAACTCTTATCACTTCTTCCAATAAAAGGTTAACTACCCGTTTCAAGTGCTAAACTATGTGCTTATATTGTAACTGTGTAAGTTGTCTTGGGTACGATTCACATTAACTAAGTGAATATCGTATTCAAAATTACTTTTGAACTTCTTATATAATTCCACGGACCTATGGTTTATTGGTCCGTGATAATTCCAATTTCGGAGAGGTTGTCATTCCTATATATACATGTACATGCATATATCTTATTCTTTGTGTTATCATATTCCAAGCTGCTATAGACTAATCATTCATATTCGATATCCCAATCCTATATTATTTGTAAAACTCTTATTGCACTAAACGTTTCAATATTAATTCTACACTGTTCATAAAACAGTATCTGTATAAGACATCCATTACAGCGTTTTATTAAGCACACTTCTATGTGTGCAACTGGTGCTCCTGCTACTGTGTTGCTCCTCCTCCTACTCCTCATAATCAGTGTCCTTTTCCTCTTCTTCCTCCTTCCACCCGTCTCCTCCTCCTCCTCCTCCTCCTCTCTATCCTCTGCATACTCTTCCTCCATCTCCTTCTATTCTTCATCTTTCTCATTCTCATCCTCGAATTGGCTATAATATTTCTCATTATTCCTCTGTCTCTTTCATTTGTCTTGTCTTCAGTTTCTCCCATAACATTACAGACAACTCACACAAGCGGAAATCATGGACAGGCCCTTGCGTGGTCAGCCAATCGGATGGGTCTATCCTGCCACGTGGTTACACCCAGAGATACACCGGATTGTAAGATACAAGCTATTCAGAGCTATGGTGCTGATGTGATCCTCTGTGAACCCACGCCCACTAGCAGGTAACTTGATGAGGTTTCTTATTGTTCTGTTTAAATAGTTCTAAATGGTTCTACCGGCATGTTAACTGAACTGTGGTTCAGTCACACTGTTGTATAGTAAAATTATCATAACAGTCTGAATTCGAACGCTCTACCAATAAGACTAGCTCATAGTATGGAAATCTAGTTGAGTCGTGTATCAGTACTCACATTATTCTTGGAATCAAAGACGGTCTTACAAATGAGTTTCGGTGTTATCATCTACAAAGAAACTCCTTTTACCTAAAACTATTTCTAAACGAATATTCCGCTGCTTGCATGAAGTCAATATACGAAGAAAAGCATCGCATTTATTTCTGCAATTCCTTCTATTTCAAATATTCATGTTCAATGTAAACGCTTCACTATGTTATTTATACCACATGCATAAAATGTACGGAGTTACCAACATTAATGATGTGTGTTTATTGTTGCCAGGGAAGAGATGTGTGCACGGGTGTGTAGAGAGAAAGACTACCAGTATATCCCATCATCTGATCACTATGACGTCATGGCTGGACAAGTGCGTTATTGACTTTTTTTCTATTCGTATAATAGTTGTGTTTGATAAAACCAGACTCGTTGGTCAATGATGACACGTGACTCTCTTTTTAAATGTTTGCATTTTATTTCTTTTTTCCATTATCGACGAACTGATTGAAAAGAGCCTTCAATACACATTTAGTTTACAAGCGGATATAGATATACATTAACTATTCTTTTAGATAATCATTATATATGTACGAACAGTAACATCTGGATTACAATCACTAGTATCACTCGACAATAAGACGAGAAAGCTTTAAATGTAGATGGTATTATCATTCCACATTGTTGGTGGCATTGGTAGTGAAACGGATCAGTAGTATACGAAGATAGGTCCTTTTTCCAGGGTACAATAGCGCTGGAGTTTCTGGAACAAGTTCCCATTCTGGACGCCATTATTGTACCTACAAGTGCTGGAGGAATGTTGGCGGGTGTTGCTGTAGCTGCTAAAGCTCTCAAACCTGATATTAAAGGTATGCAAAAAATAAAGTCCTGAAACATGACATTAACGATATGTAAACCTAAAACTAGGAACAAAGAGTTCATGTGTGTCAATACCTCAAACTAGGATCAAAACGTAGGTAAATACCTCAAACCAGGAAAAAAGGTATGCCAAACTCTCAAACATAATATAAGAGTTATACGAACTCTTTGACGTAAATGATGTTGGGTGAATTTAAGTACAACTATTCCTTAAATACATCATGTCCTTTTTAGTATTTGCAGTTGAGCCATGCGGAAAAGAGCTGGAACTATGTCTCAGAACAGGTAGGTTTTACGATTCAAGAGAAAATAGCTATCGGACGAACATTATTTTCGTCGATAAATAAATACTATAATAAAAACAAGCATTAGGTGTATACTTGCTAATAAATTAGTATGTCAAAAACATTTTTACGCGCCAAAACATTCCTGGACTTAGTTCTGATGATTCTAAACATTATTTTTTAACTCGTAAGATAACCTTGTAAGATTTCGTTCTGATTGTCCATCCACGCACTCATCTCTTTCGGTGCCAACGTTCGATTTTAAACATCTCCATGATTTATGCTTATAGTACCAGCTAATGGTGGCTATCTTTTGAAGTACAAACAAGGATTTCTTCTGCAAACGTGATTATAAAACTGCGAGTTTGAATTAAACTGGTTAAGTTCTGTTCCCAGGCGAGAGACTGTGGCCGAATCCGCCACAGTTTGTGGACACCATTGCCGACGGTATACGTATGCAGCAGCTTGGTAATCTCACCTGGCCCATTATACGGGAACTGGTGGAAAAGGACGTATTTAGTGTGGTAAGTTCAGTTGTAAGACATACCAAAACAGTCGGGGGGTTTCATTGTAAGAGTCCCAATCTGACTTGTTCCCCTCCCCTCATTTCATTAATGGAAAGTATTACTGTCAATAAATCACACTCGATTACATTGTCAAGTATAGGAAACTCGCAATCTACGTTGTTTGAATTCCAGTGTCTAATATTACAAATTTCTCAGTGCTGTCGTTGCCAAGTTTTGAATGTATTTGGAACGTGGTTAAATATATGGAGTAGTTTATAAATAACCAAAACCAACGTGTGTTATTTGTCTTGTGTTTAAAACGAGTTGGTTTAAAGTGTACATTATTTAAGTTCTCAAACTTTTGTGTTGTATTTCTGTAATAAGTATATCATGCTGGTAATATAATAGTCATACAATAACTTCAAAGTTTAACAAAAACGCAAAACAATGTTAGTATTTGTCGTTACAACTGCATGTTGCTAAATAACAAATGCATTGTGTATCTAAAACCAATACAAAACATTATCATTGAAGCTTGAAATAGCATACAGAAAGTGAACTTGTTGACGTACATTGTGGGTTGTGTTTAATTATTTATCGCTATGTCGTCTGCTTTTAGACCAACTCGGAGATTGCATCCGGAATGCAGTTTGCGTTTCAAAGGATGAAGGTATGTAATAGTCAAACTCACACAATCAACTACAATATATCACAAAACTATAATTATTGTACAACTATTACGGAACAAGTTACACAACTTATATTAACCATGCTCGTTAGGACCGACGTCTGTGTTCGTGTGGGAGGAAACCGGAGTACCTGGAGGTAACCCACATGTCTAACATTCAACTATAGCAAGCAGCAAGCAGTTTAATAGGTCACACAAGTTGCACAGCGTTTTCATCTTTAAGAAACTAGCCATGATACGTGTGTTTTACGGTGTGTCATATTTTTTATACTTTACATGTTTCACTTGACCCAGCTATTAGCTCGTTTTACTTATAGCACACTGACACCGTTGTTATTTCTGTGATCAGGAAGTATGACAACTAATATAACTTATACCACAATATTTTATTTTTACTCATACATAGAACATCGTTATTTATATAAATACACTAGTGCATAAACATACATCTTGTGGAACATCATGTTCGACTTATATTTAGCTGGTCCAACGATGTTATAATATCAATCTGAGTTTGAATAATCAATATCAGACTATCGTGTGAGGTAACAGATTGTATGATCTGTTCACGGTGTTAATTCAAACTTGAATGTATACAAGTGTTTTCATGTTCGTCGCATGTCTACGTGTAGCTCTAACAATTTCAAGATGTCTCTTACCATCAAGTATTTGCTTGCATCCCCTAGATCTAGAGCTAGAGTGACTTTGAAACATACACGATAACAGCGCATACAATCTTCAATGTGCAGTTGTTACATTTGTTAGAGACGTTATATTAGTGCATGTACTTTATTTCACACGCTTACAACACTAGTGTTCACACGCTTACAACACTAGTGTTCACACGGACTACACTATTGTTCACACGCTTACAACACTAGTGTTCACACGGACTACACTATTGTTCACACGGACTACACTATTGTTCACACGCTTACAACACTAGTGTTCACACGGACTACACTAGTGTTCACACGCTTACAACACTATTGTTCACACGGACTACACTATTGTTCACACGCTTACAACACTACTGTTCACACGGACTACACTATTGTTCACACGCTTACAACACTATTGTTCACACGGACTACACTAGTGTTCACACGGACTACACTATTGTTCACACGGACTACACTAGTGTTCACACGGACTACACTAGTGTTCACACGGACTACACTATTGTTCACACGGACTACACTATTGTTCACACGGACTACACTATAGTTATAAAACTTGAAGTTACATTATTTTTGAGCCGTTAAATATTCATATCATACATTATGAGCTAACAATCTACTTTGTTTAGATGAAATATATGCGTACATTATGTTTAGATTGTTTATTGAGTGAAAACATTAGCGTTTTAAAAGTTAACTTTTTGGACGTACTCTAGGTTCAGAACATTTTTTCCTCGCGATAAAATCAGATACTGTTTAGTAAGAAACCCTTAAGCCTAGTCATTGTTAATGTACATATTTTCAGAAGTTTTGGTCGGATATAATTATTTCCCATGGAGTTTTCAAAAATGCTTTAAGATAAAGGCGAATTGAATAAGAATGTTACATGGAGAATCAGGTAGCTCTGAGTTTATGTTTTCGGTAAAACATTACTGATTACGTTCGTCTGCTTTGTTGTCTGTAGGTTGTAATAGAAGGCGCGTCCGGTGCAGCAGTAGGAGCAGCCATGTCTGAGAAAATGCGAACATTGGACCCTAGTATACAACATGTAGGGGTTATACTGTGTGGAGGAAATGTATCACTAGACAATTTTCCATGGAAGTGAGTGAGGTACAGATAGTGACGGTTGGAATAGGTTGGCTCTAGCTCTCAAAACTAATTGTACAGACCTGTAAATTGTCTACTGGCAGGAAGACGATCGAGAGTTGATTGATGAGAACATGTTAAATAAAACAGATTGATTGTTAAGTGCAGCGAACATTGTTCAAACTCATTATGATGGTTCATCCTAAATGTACATGTTTTACTGTGTTTACTTCTTATTTGTTTTCTTTATCATTGTTTTGAGATTAATCAACATGTTCATTAACATATCACCTAGAATAATGTGTTCAGACAAATTACAATGTGTAAGTACGTGTATACTATTCTGTGATAATGGTTGCCCTTTGACTATCTAGTGTATGTTAATGGTTGCCCTTTGACTATCTAGTGTATGTTAATGGTTGCCCTTTGACTATCTAGTGTATGATAATGGTTGCCCTTTGACTATCTAGTGTATGTTAATGGTTGCCCTTTGACTATCTAGTGTATGTTTTAAATATAAATAGTATGCTAGATGTCATACATATCATTTCAATATATCAATGTTTACGATGTTTTTCTACCCATTACCGGTGATTGTCCAATCATACCCAAATCTCTTCCACTACGAGAATATTTTACTCAGTTGCAAGTTGGCACATCCATTTTCCATCGGTTTTGATTAACAGTTTTGTTATGCCCAGGAGTGATCATAAATTTAGTATGTATCTAACATCAAGGCGTTGACGTAATTTGTTAAAACGTGTATGTTGATCTTATAATCATGTCGAAATGTGGTTAGGATATGGGTTGCTTTTAACAAATACAAACAAAACAGCATGTACTATAGTTTTCTACATGTTTTATGTTCTGCAAGCTTTGTGTAAAACACTCAAAAAATGTTGAAAATGTACAGTGTTTTACAAGAATTTTCTATGTATACCCTTCCTGATTTTTTTGGCAAGAAATCTTAGATCAATTCTTGACTGAGTTTCACTTGGAAGCTAGCGGTGATAATCAGCAATCACTGTCTCAGTGCATGTTGTGCTTTGATTTACTATCCAAAAGTTTTCTTTCATTACAATAGATAAAGCTCTATCTGCGAACAGTAAAACTATACAACTAATTTGTTTGCGCTTTTAAGGTTTGCTATTTTGTGTTTGAAATGAATGATCACTTTTAAAATTTCACTACCCAGAATAAACGAGACCAAAGCTCATAACCTGTATATAATTTATCAGAGTATTTGGCATAATAATAACACTGCCTTTTGAAAGTTTCAATAGCAACTGTACCAGGAAATGTTGGGGACAAGTGTCATGTTTTATATTGATATCACTACACAGCATCCTTTATCTATTCACTCAAATCAAATTCTTTGTGGTTGTATATGCATATGTATGATTGTCTTCTTCTTTCAATCATGTTGTTAATGTTCATACTAGTTGTAGATTTAATAGCTGTTGTAGATTTAATAGCTGTTGTAGATTTAATAGATGTTGTAGATTTAATAGCTGGTGTAGATTTAATAGCTGTTGTAGATTTAATAGCTGTTGTATATTTAATAGCTGTTGTATATTTAATAGCTGTTGTAGATTTAATAGCTGTTGTAGATTTAATAGCGGTTGTAGATTGAATAGCTGTTGTAGATTGAATAGCTGTTGAAGATTTAATAGCTGTTGTAGATTTAATAGCTGTTGAAGATTTAATAGCTGTTGTAGATTTAATAGATGTTGTAGATTAAAAAGCTGTTGAAGATTTAATAGCTGTTGAAGATTTAATAGATGTTGTAGATTTAATAGCTGTTGAAGATTT
>ENA-OREC01002005-OREC01002005.1-marine-metagenome-genome-assembly--contig:-NODE-2005-length-10874-cov-10.671020_pt1 | contig 10874 bp, 11 predicted proteins | sample MGYA00248626_ERZ508543 | MGnify/ENA primary metagenome ERZ508543 (study PRJEB26211, sample SAMN05518279) | marine metagenome | isolation source: Puget Sound, Washington, USA | host: Bankia setacea... | reverse complement strand
ACCTGTATGATTGTCTGAGGAGGGGGTCCATGAGGGATCACCAATGCAGGAGTGGGACCAGACATCTGGGGAGAAGCTGTAATATAAACAATGGTTCCAGGCCTTTCAGAAAATGTTATGAGAAGATAACAAGTGTTTTTATAAATTAATAAAGAGTGCCAAACTGAAACAAAATACGCCTATCAAAGGAAATAACAACATTTTGGGGGAGCAGGATTTTCCAATTCATTGAGTTCTTGATGATATGCCTTTAAAGGTCGTGGGGCGGCGTGGTGCAGTGGTTAGAGCATCTGAATCATAGTCGGTGGATGCCTGTCAGTCGTTTTCGAGCCCCAGCAGAGGGCCCCGCTGTTTCCTTGAGCTAGAAACTTTACCCTCATTGCTTAGTACTGGTTGGTTCCAGTAACGGATTCGAGCGTGATTTACTCGCTCAAGTAAACAACGGGAGGCTTTGATGGGGCTCAAACTCAGGACTGTCAGACATCCACTGATTACGAGTCAGACGGGCTACCCATTGTGCCACGCCAGCCCTGTACTCTTAAATCCTTGGTTATGTACTTGAATCACTGCCATCGATAACTCACCATTTCTAGGCTGAGTAAGGTTGGGTCGAACAATCCCTGTCTGAGTCCCTGCCACGATTGGTGGACTAAAGTCTGAAAACAGAAGTTGGCAGCTATGAGTACAGTCAATTTCATCCAATATTGACCCATACTTTTAACACAATAGGCATTTGGGCTGTTAAATAATTGTTTATTTACAAAACACACACATTACATGAAGAAAAGGGGCGAAGAAACATTAAAACAAGAAATATTCACTATGATAGTTCCTATTCTGTTTTAGTTCACCATGGTAGAAAGCAAAAGTATTCTCAAGTGCTATTTGATAAAGAAGCAGATATAACCCTTTTGTAGTCTTCCCTTTATGCATATTTCATATTTGTTTATGTAAATCGATCATGTGTTTATGTCTACCAAACCAACAATTAAAACAAAAGTGCATTATCTACTTCTTTGTCAAATAGGGTTTAAAGCCAAAATGCTATAATCACACAAAAACAAATGAATGACATATTCACATTTTCAGAGCATGAATGTTCAACTGCCTATTGTTGTATTGAATGCATGACAAGTGAAACTTTCTAGAATTAATGTTAAAATCATACTTTGACTACAGGTTTTAAACAGGATGAGAAGACAGCTTATGGAAATTGTCAAGATCTGATTGTTAAAACTTACTTTGTTGAAACTGTTGTAGAGAGCTGACCACTTGTTGAGCTGGGGGAGATTGTGAAACTTGTGGCTCTGTAAAACCAGGTCCCTCTACCACTGGCCTTTGTCTCTGGGATGAGTACCGCTTGTTTGATCGACCTTGGCCAGAGTCCTGTTTCTCCACTGCTGTTTGCTGCTGCTGTTTCTGTCTCTTAGTGCGCTCCTGTTGTTGTTGCTGCTGTAGGCGGGGCGGAAGACTTGGCTGGTGTTTGCTGACCGGTCCTGAACCCTCCCGACGATCCTCAAAGCCCTGCTGGACCCCCGATGACCCCTGACCTCTGGTAGCTGCTGGTAATCGTGACCTCTGATTCTCGCGATCTTTGAAGCTCCTTCTATCTCCGGTTACAGTCACGTTCATATCTTGTAATCCAGGTGTGACACCCTGCATATAGTCTTCGTCCATTAGTTTCTCATCGTCAGTTACGGACAATGTGTAATAGGACTTTGGGGTTGGTTTTTCATACGACCTTTTAGGTGGTCTATCGATTAGATCACTTTTGGAACGATTTCCGCCAGTATCTTGCACCCCTGGATCACTTCTCCCTTCTTTAGGTTTAAACTGCTGCTCAGCCTCCCTAGCCCCGCTTTGCTGACGTTCAAAATTCGGCCGATTTTCGCGACTATCTTTACCGCCACCACTAAACTGCCTGTCATACTCATGCGTTCCCTTTCCTCTGACTGATGCTTGTTTGGCTGGGCCTTCTTTATCCTCCCTGCTCCCTAATCTGTCCTCCCTAAAGCTTCCCCTTCCTCCTCCTCTTCCTCCCTCTCGACCCCTATCTTTAAATCCGCCCCTACCTTCTCCTTTGTCATGGTAACCTCTAGTACTACCCCTATTCCCCGATTCATAATTTCTATTCCCAAATTCATCTCTATTCCCAAATCCACTGTTTTCCCTTTTAACATAATTGTCTCTTCTCCCAGTATTCTCTCGTTCTCCGTAGTTTTGACGATTGTTACTGTAGTTTGTATCACGGTTGCCATAGTTTTCTTTCCGCTGGTGGTCATAGTCATGATCGTCACCACCTGAGTATGTTCTATTTCTCTGCTGTCGGTGATCGTCTTTGAAGTCGGAGTAATTTCTTCTGTTTGAGCCACCACCTTAAAAAGAACATACCTGTATAATACCTGCTTATATTAATGTATAACATCAAAATATTGCAGCACACATGACGCTGATGATCACTCAATTATTAAAAGCACAAAAGTAGAAACACTGTGAGAATATATCACTTTCAACTTTCTAATCTATGATGTAAGAAAGACCCCTTTTTTCTAAGACACATACCTCTACCAGACCCTCGCCTTCCTCGTCCACCTCTAAACTGACGTTCCCCGGAATCCTCATACTGGTTGTCTTGGTTACGGTTGTCCTGGTAACGATCTCGGTTGCCACGATGTTTACCATCATCTGGCAAAAAGTCTTGAAACTGTGGTTTTCTATCTCTGCCTCCACCACCACCACGTCTGAAAGTTTAACGAATCCAGATAATTGAAATAAGATATTTTGGTTTTAAAACATTAGGAGGATATCAAAATCCTCATCAGTAAATCAGTATAATTATATTGCTTTAATGCTAAACACATCTCCTCTGAAACTACTGGGTCAAAGTTTTGATAAATGAATGTTCAATATGGTTTGTGTTTTTTCTAAGACCACCTTTCAATTAAGACCTTTTTTATCTTCTCCCTAGACTGGTCTTTATAGACAGGTTTGACTGCACACTGATGCTATATGTTAACAAGAGCACCGCCTACCGGAGCATTATAAGCCCGAAGCAAATATTTGAAAAAGGGGCATAATTCTGTTAGAAAAGGAGTAATAAAAAAATTCAGCCTTCACACATAACTACATTATCATCTAAGTACATATCATGGGTGACAAATCCTAGAAGGTTTCAAAATCATCCACGGAAAACTGTAGGAGGAGTTGTGTTCACAAGAATTTGCTATATATGCATAAGCAAATATTTGAAAAAGGGGCATAACTCTGTAAGAAAAGGACGTACAAAAAGATGCAGTCTTTACAAACAACTATGTACCAGGGGTGACAATCTTAGAAGGTTTCAAGATCATCTACAGACCAATGTAGGAGTTGTGTTCACAAGAATTTGCTAACAGACGGACGGACAGCTTGCGCCATAACATAATACGACCCTTCCATATAAAAATCCTCTAATAAGACCACTTCTGGAACCATCACAAACTGGGGTTTCAACAAAGCAACTGTTTTCAAGGTGTTACAAATTGGATTGAAAGTGGATATTTGGTACCAGAAAAGGGTTGTTTATAAAGTGGAGCATTACCGTGCATATACGAGTTCTTACCTTCCTCTGCCACCTGTCTTTGGAGCATTTTCCGGAGGAGTTTCATACTGCGTGATGTCATACCCGTACATGGTGACCAGTTCTTGTTGTGACTTAGGAGCCTGGTCGTAAGCATCAAACTTGTCATGTCCCCATTTTGAATCATCTTTCCACAGTCGGCCTTTCCCCCTATAAAGCCACACGACACTGTTAGTTTTCATCACTTAACTGTTCTTTGAGTCCATAACACAAGTATAACAAAATCATCTCATGTAAAGGAAATGTCTGTTACTACCGAGTAGATCTTACATATTGGCTGGGAGTTTATGAATTTCCAAATTTGTTACCCTTTTCTTGTTCTTTTGCATTTGAGATCAACCGTAAGTAAATATTGTCACATAATAGACCTTTATGTCAGGTATGTTATAATCAAATTTCACTGCAAACCTTTTTTCCTCTTTTTCTGGTTCCACCGCCTCTTTATCGTCTGGGTCCAGCCTCATGTCGTGTTCGTAAAATGCACCTCGTCTCGGGATGTACGCGGGATTCTGTCTGTCCTCATCATCATCCAGTTTGGGCTGCTCCTGAGAACATAAAGTGAGCAAGTTATACAGAGCCAAAGTGAGCAAGTTATACAGAGCCAAAGTGAGCAAGTTATACAGAGCCAAAGTGAACAAGTTATACAGAGCCAAAGTGAACAAGTTATACAGAGCCAAAGTGAGCAAGTTATACAGAGCCAAAGTGAACAAGTTATACAGAACCAAAGTGAACAAGTTATACAGAGCCAAAGTGAACAAGTTATACAGAGCCAAAGTGAACAAGTTATACAGAACCAAAGTGAACAAGTTATACAGAGCCAAAGTGAGCAAGTTTTTTAAGGCCAAAAGTGAGCATCTTATACAGAGCCATAAAGATTTATTAAGGGCCAAAGTGAACAAGCCATAAAAGGCCAAAGTGAGCAAGTTATTAAAGGACCAAGCAAGCAAGTTATACAGAGCCAAAGTGAGCAAGTTAAAAAGGGCCAACGTGAGCCAGATATACAGGGCCAAAGTGAGCAAGTTATAAAGGCCAAAGTGAGCAAGTTATATAGAGCAAGTTAAAATCCTTGATTTTTTAAAACAAAGACGATGATGATAACAAAACGGCTTTCACGATAAGCTTTCACTTTAACAATAATTTAGCCGAGTGAAAAACCTTGATGTGTCAGATTATGTTCTGTAAAACAAGAAACCATTAAAAGTGGTATGACCGGATTGATGAGCAGCCAAGGTCAGAGGTGAAGGTCATCAAACACAACCTCAGGTCCATTTAAATTATAAATAAGATTTAGCAATGACAAAACAAACTAGTCAAAATGTAAGTCAAATCACAGAGGATACATCTGCCTGGAATCCCTTACTATTTTTTGGACCTGGATTATCCTCCTGCATGCACATCCTTAGGTCACATACTACAACAGCTACTGTCCTCAACTTCACATTCATCAATAACAGTTCATCTGTTTAGGAGGAGTTGCACTTTCAAAACTATGGATGGACAGGACAATTCTTTTATACCCCCCCGAAAATGAGTTTGTTAGGAGGGGGGGGGTATAAATAAAGGGTATATTTATCTGACAATGGACTGACTGGTTCTACTAAACACCAGCTATAACTCACCTCTCCATCTCCACTTTGGCGTTCTCCTTCTGTCGTTTTTTCGCCACCTACACCCTCTTCTTCATCTGCAGTCTCTTCTTCTTCTGTCACATATTCCCCACTGTCATCACTATCCTCTGTCTCCTGTCAAAGAATAACACACAGCACTGGAATCTCAGTAACAACATACAGTATTCAGTGAAACAGATAAGCCTCCTTTTTGGGGTATTTACCGAATTATTTTTATGGGACGAAGGTTGACAAAATGCATAAGAAATAATGGATACCTACTTAAAGTTAAAATAGTTGATGTTGTATAGAAAATGTAGAGATAAAGTTGTGTTACCCAATATGAATTTTGCAAATACCCAATTAAAAAATGCAAATTTATACCTCACAAATTTAACTTTCACGGGTAAATGCAAAATTCCACAAAAACCTTATCTGTTTCTCTGAGTATTGGTATACATATAGTACCTGGGTTACACAAGTTGTCATCCAGATTTATTCTATTAAATGTTTACATACCATTATTATAATAGATTATTCTGTAAGATCATGCTGCAATTTTAAGAATGACAACCAAAGTACAAAATACTCAATGCTTTCATTTCCAACAACAGCTTTTTGTAACTCTTTTAATAGACCTACGTGCATGTTGTGGTAAAAAATGCATACTTACTCTATATTTACATTGATTTAACAGCCTTATTCGTTAATTACATGAAAGTATCTGGAAGGCTTTATGAGTGTATGGTTGGATTGGTGAAAAGAAACTGTGTAGAAAGCAGTTTGTTACCAATCTAAAGGAAGCAAACATAATCACCTTGATAGAATTTGAAACATAGATAAACTTCAATCAGTCAGTTGAAAACAAGTTCATGTCATGATATTTAGTTCCTTTCCATGCAAAGTTTGTATAAAATCATGCATTTTCAGCTTATTATGTGCTTAAAACAAGTAAATCAACATTTAAAAAGACTTGTAAACTAGTGGCCATTGGCTCAAGCTTGAGTCTTGAGAATAATTTAAAAAACAGTCTTCTAAAGCTGCCACATGCCTCATTATTGTGATATAATTTAATAAAATAGACTGCTTGCACATTCTTCCTGAACATAATCTATACAATCCCATTACATCTCCCTTTATCTTAAACAAGCTTGAGCCCTGGTTATGAAATAGGTAAAACAGTGACTCAAACAGAGTAATAGTGAATAACATTGAAAACTAATTTACTGTCAACTAATAGCAATTAATTCAAACAAAAAGCAGGCTGGCTAATCACATACAAATAACAACAGCCAAATGTTATAATAAATGTAGCCATTGCTAAACATTGCCTGAGCGAGAAACTGGTCCAACTGGCTTCATAGTTCATATAACGTTCAGCCAGTTTTCCGCTATACCCTCAACATCAACTTGAACGGAGTGAACAACCTTACCCTCTTTAACCTACTGTTATCCACTGAACTATCAATATCTGACAAACATGTGTCTGAACTGCTGTCTTCACTTTCCTGGAAACGATTCTTTTAACATACTACACATGAGACATAATGAAATAATGTGATTGGTTTACTCAGCAGCAGTTTGCAAACTAGTTCTTCATAGAAACCATGCATTTGTGAAAATTTTGATGTGTCAAATGCAAGGTTGTCACTTTAACGTTAAAAACACGTAGCAAGGCCAGTTGGATTGTGATACCAAAATAATGCAATATTTGTACAAATCAAGCACTACCAAACTCATATAAACTATTTCTAAAACAAACTGTGTCATAAATAATCACTTTGACCTTCTAAGTCAGTGAATGGCGGCATTAAATTAGATTGTTTACACTATGAAACATGACTGTAGCCATTTTGTGTACTAGGTTAAACAGGTCAAATATTAGAAATTAGAATCTATTTTAAACGAAAAAGTTTAATCACACAACATGTGAATGCAGACCCTGTCAGTTCTACTTACCAAATAAATTGTTTAATGTATGTTTTGTCACTACATACTATAATCTTATCCTAAAAATGATTTCTTTAAAGCACATTAAAAACAGTTGCCTTGTTGTAAGAAAATAATCAAATAGTCTAAAAATCTGGCCAGTCTCATTAACATCTTATTTGCATATATATGCGCGTGCAGCCATATCCATACACGAATGGCTGAAATGTGACATGCCTTTGGTTTAAGAGGTTGCTAAAGATGTTTTAAACTATGTCTACGTTGATTTGCTGTGCATGTTGTTGTATTTTTGTCTGTTCTTTCTAAATAACTAATGCATGTTGCCGAATAGTATTGATTTAACTGATTTTTCGGCCTTTGAATGTTCCGACATAGGTTTGATGTCAGAACCATGCTCCGTGTTTTTGAGCTAAATGTGAAGAACCCCACATTTGCCCAACAGAAAAATAATTCAAATGCGAATGGGTTTTCTTTGAAGAACTATTTGCAAACTAACATATAAATAAAACAATAGCTTTCCTTCTTCGGGATATTTTGATATAAAGAGATTGACAATCTAGTAGATGTCTTACATACCTAACACTGGTTGGTCTACTTCCTTCATACCAATGTATCGTTTTAACTTACCTCCATTTTATACTTAGCTCTTAAATAATGCATACTAATAATCTTAGTTCTAAAAAACACCTAAACTAAATCAGTATCGAAAGACAATCATCTAATCTAAACAACAACTACGAGGCTCAACAGGAACATACATAAGAAGAGAATAATCTTATCGACACGCGTGTATCTAAAAGTCTGTCATCCTACCAAACGTCTACGAATTCATGGTACAACCCCCTTCGAAACCGTTTTAACATGGGTCGCGAAAACACATGACGAAACAAGTTTCTGTAGTTGTTCTGTTCCACAAACTCATGCATATATATTAATAGAAGTAGAAAGTAGCTCGGTGACACACATGAGGAAATCTTTAATTACGTGCACATACTCTCATTAGTAAGTACTTTACTTAATAGTTGATAAACTTACACATTCCGTGCTTCGCCTTCGTCTTCGCTCCGCCATTTTGACTAATACAGTGTGTGTGTGTAATTTTCGGGTAAATATGACTTTGCTGCGACACGAGTTAGGAACAGTGGATTGTAACGAACTCTTTCAAATTGAATGATCACTTTTGTGATACGAAGAGAATATCTTTTCTGTAAAATGCGAAAACAAGTTATACTTTGCTTCTTAGTTGGCTGTCGATCTAAGTTAATCGTGTTGCAATCCCTATAGATCTAGTCCAAAAACGGGACACTATTCCAGTCTGTTATGGCATTCTTTGTTGTTTAATTATTTTATTTTATATTAATTTACATTTTGTCGAATTTCGGGGCTTTATTCTGACTAAAAGTAATGCGACAACAGACGTTATTTTTGTAATATCTACTGAACGAGTTTTTCTTCCGAAGTGTCCACTTACAGCCGTTAGAGGACGAACTACAAATTGTCCGAGGCGAAGTCGAGAATACATTCTGCCTAGATGTTTTGATAACACATGTGCAGTACTTTTAAAACAGCTTGCTTACAGAAATAGAGGATTGTTTAGGCAGATTCGACGTATTGTGACGTATCGTCGTATAAGTTTGCGGTGTCTGCTTACAGAAACAGTATACCTAGGTCTATATGATTTATGTATATAAGATTTATCATGTTCACGATGTTAGGTTTGGGATGCTGTTATAGGTGATTCCATGAAAGGCAATGATATTTGCATAACTAAATAGGTGAGCTCTAAGTTTAAATGCCTCCCAGTATATCCAATTAATAACCTATACTAAGGACCTCCTTTTAAGAGAGACCACCTGCTCAACAGACCGCAATATTTTCCCTGCAAAGTGAATTTCTTAATTATTTCAAACTGCTAAGATAGCCCACCCTGTTAAAAAGATCACTTTAATACTTACCCGCAGGCGGTCTTTGTTGTTAGGTTTGACTGTGTACCAGATTATTAATGCTGTCATCTAGCGTACTGAATCAACACTTTATAATGTGCAACGAGATCAAACACACACGCGTGCCAGCCAATGCATACGTTATAATCCGAACCAACACACGCACATTCACTCACACGCACACGCACATTCACACTCCTTCACGCACACAAGTACACCCACTCACACGCACACTCACGCACCCCCTCACACTCACACTCACGCGCACTCCCTCACACGCATGCATCCATTCACACTCCTTCACGCACACAAGTACATCCACTCACACGCACAATCACACACACTCCCTCACACGCACACACATATTCCCACGCACACTTCATGAGACGCACACACCCATTCCCACCAATTTTCAAGCACAGTACATACTAACGCGTACGCACACGGTCAGATATACATATACACCCACACCAATAAACAAAGACTATTTAGTCGTACTTAATAAAGAACTGAAAATGGAATAACGAAACAGTTACTATAATTGGTCGATCGACAACTTTCTGTATTAGTTTATGTTTTCGTTCTTGTAGAAGGTCCCAACAGACATCGTTATGTAACAGCATTAAAGAGACTAGCTTGGTTGCTCCAGTTACTATTCTTGCAGCTTCATTTTGAATTTTGTCTAACTCTTTTTTTCGTGCATACTACAGTTGTCCTAAACGATGTCTGCATATTCCAAAATTGGCCTTATAAATGAAAGATAAATTGTTTCTAATGATTTACGGTCCAGTTCAAATTTGATTTTTCTCATGATATTTATTATTTTCCAAGCTCCGGCTTTCATGTATTCGAAATGGGATTGCCATGTACCATTACCTGATAGCAGTGAACCTAGATGTTTGTGATCAGAGGCAGGTGATACTTGAACACCGTGCATGTAGAGTGAAGGGTGTGGGTTTACGCCAGTTATTCGTGATATGAGAAGACATTTAGATTTGGAGGGATTAAAGTCGACATGCCATTTATCGGACCCTATTTGAGACCCTATTAATATTGATAGTAGCTGCAGCGATGTTAGGATTTTCAACGACAAGATACATACTGGTGTCATCTGCAAAGAGGCGAATATTAGACCCAATGTCAGAGACAATATCATTGATAAAGATCAGGAAAAGCAATGTTCCCAAGATTGATCCTTGTGGGAGCCCATATGACAAGATCTTCCACTGGGAGCTCGCCCCAGGCAGTGCAACACGTTGCTGTCGACCAGTTAAGTAGTTTTTGAACCATAGAAGTAGTTCGCCGGAAACGCATGTAGACTTAAGTTTGTGTAGGAGATCGTGTCAGACCCGATGGCAAATGCTTTGCTAATATCGAAAAACACCGATCTAACTTCTAATCCGTCGTCAAGGGCTTTACAAAAGACATTGGACACGAAAGTGAGTTGGTTTACGGATGAATCGCCTGGAATAAAGCCTGACTGAAAAGAGGTTAAAACTTTATTTTCCTGAAGGAAAGAAAACAGATGCTTGAAGATCAGTCACTCAAATACCTTTTCCACACAACATAGCAGGGAAATTGATCTGTAGTTGTTGGCACATGATTGTCATCTTTTAACAAGCATTGAACAGATCACAAAGTGGTGATGCCAATTTGGAGGCAAATTCCCGTAGTATTCTATTGCTAATTCCATCAGGACCAGTTGCCTTACCAGGATCTAGAGAAAGTAAAACATATTTTACTTCCATGTCGTTA
>ENA-OREC01002004-OREC01002004.1-marine-metagenome-genome-assembly--contig:-NODE-2004-length-10877-cov-12.176574_pt1 | contig 10877 bp, 5 predicted proteins | sample MGYA00248626_ERZ508543 | MGnify/ENA primary metagenome ERZ508543 (study PRJEB26211, sample SAMN05518279) | marine metagenome | isolation source: Puget Sound, Washington, USA | host: Bankia setacea... | reverse complement strand
GAGAGAGAGAGAGAGAGAGAGAGAGAGAGAGAGAGAGAGAGAGAGACATAGGGCAATGCCAAACATTAACAATGTAAATACATTTGAAAAGTATATAGAATAGCAGTAGACGACAAAGGAAAGTGTTCTCTTGTTGGGTCAGTCTGTACTCTAGCACACTATTATTATTATGTAGTTACTGTTTGAAGCGCTTTGAATCCAAAATATATCTGTGAACGGAATTCACAATAGTAATGGTATCTTCTTGATTGTAGTTAAGGTTACCGAACAGCAATATATGGCTTTTTAGCGGATGGAGATGTCGCGTACTTTGAAATAAGCGATCGTGTTCGAGAGCATATTTATTACAGTGAAAAAAATAGTGTTCACTAGTTTCGGGTACTAAACAGTATGTGAATATACTATGGTCGGAGTCATGATTTTGAAAAATCTTCAATTTTAGGTAACATTGTTTGTAAAACTGCATGTTTAAACATCCCTAGTGATTGCATATTTGTTAGACTAACTGATAGGGAATTCCAAAGTTACAGTTCCAAAGGTTGTAATGCTTGTTTTCGTTAGTAGTTCTTGGAAAAAGACTCCTTTAATAATCAGGTAACATATTGTTTATAATTTTATAATGCAAGAATGATTTTCTGGTATTTTCTCCTATTTTCTAGGGTAAGCCATCCTATTTCGCGGTATAGATTTTGAAGAGCAATGGATCCTGTGGCAAGTCTTATATAAATATATCACTATATCACTTGACTTAAATACTTATTCCCCTTCATCCAAGGCTTTGCTGACGTCGTTGTAAAAGAAGGCTAGTTGATTGACGCTAGAATCGCATTTGATGAAACCGGTTTGGAAGGATGAAAGCATTCTATTCGAGATGACGTAGTTGTAGAGGTGTTTGTGGATGCCGCACTCCATGAGTTGACCAAGAAAACTTAAAATAGATATTGGTCTATAGTTGCAGGGTTTTGAAGGGTCATACTTTTTTAAAAATTGGACAGGCGTTAACCAATATCCACGGAGAAGGGAAATTTGAGTTTGTCAGCAATTTGTTAAAATAGTTTGAGAGATGTAGGGCTAGTTCTTCTTTGCTTTCTTTAGTTTAGGTCTAATCGAATCAGGACCACTGGTTACTAGGATCGATACAGTAAATTGAGTTTCGGACGTCCTGACTCGTCAAATATATTTCTGAAAGACAAAAGGATAGAACCTTCTCGTCTGTAAGGAGCGGATGTTGATAGGTGCCTATGGTTGATTGTTTGCTAAAGTACGATTAAGATCTGCCCTTTTCCAAAAAGTGTTTGGTGTACTGTAGACAACTCCATTGTTTGCATTTCCTATGTGCGAGCACTGTTGTTATATAAGGTATGAGCATGTTATTATGATTCAGAGTGTTATCAGAAGTATAGACAGCCTAAAGGACTATTGATGTAACATTGATGTATATGTACCTTTATGTTGAAGTCTTCGATATGAAGGGCGTCTCTTTGACACGGGCGTAAGCTCTCATAACAATGCCATGGTGGAACATAATCGAACCCTAACTCAAACTTTAATTCAGCGACACTGCCTTGTATGTAATAACGACCCGTTCCTCTCCATTCTCTGTCTGTATAATCTACATAACCTCCATTCTTTGTCGACGTCTTGAAAAGAACACTGGAAAAAACAGCACATACATACACTTCAAACTTAATAGAATCCAAATAGGTTAACGTATCGTCAAGAATAAATATGTCTTGCTTTTCTCCAAATGCTAAACTGTGAAATTGTAAGATTCAAATGTTATTGGCGAGTACGCATATGTAAAACCAGTGTGGTGAGATAGTTAACCTGTTTGTAAATGTTTTATTTTGTCCACGTATGTGTAATTGTTGTCATGTTGAATGTGCAACGTACGTGTCGCCATGGTAGAATGGTTCTGGAAAACCGCCTGCTAAAATCGAATTCCAAGGAATTTGTGTTAACATCTTGTCGCTTGTTACTTCACAACGCTCCTCGTAATTACACACACAATGTAAAACCCAACTCAATGGATTGGTTCCTGGGACAACACAAACAAGACAACATAAAATCAAATTCAGTTCAGCATTTTAAACCTCCCGTTTTACGGTGGATTACTTTCTAAAAGTCAATGGCCGTTATAACCTCATATACTCTTAAAATGTTCAATATACATGTAAGTGTGTTTGGTCATTATTTAATTTTGTTTGGGGGCCTCTTGGAAGATTGACCTGTCAAATTGTGTCATCTTGTAAAAAAGCCTTATTATTAGTATAAATCGACCAAATGACCAGTATGATATCTTAAATTTGGTAAATCCATCAAACTCATTGCAGGACAAGTTCGGAAAACCATCAGGTAGTTTCTATTTTTTTCACGCTCGTAAATAGTAAGAAAAAATGTTCATTGTGTTGAAATGTTTTGTTACGTATTCAGTTTCAGGGTCAATGAAGTGCTTGTTAGTGGGCGTTTATGCCACATTAAAGGCTCGTACTAACAGACGAACAGCTTACCTGGTCGTTTGAGGGTCATAGATGCCGACAGTTCCTTCACGCCGATGGTATAAGCTACGATGTATGATGGCATGTTTAGTGGATCGATATCCGGTTTGAAAGTAGAAGATACTGCAACGCTTATGTTGTTCCAGCTTGGTTCATTGGTCCAGTGTTTTCCAGTTGTTGTTGAAATGTCCATGATCAGTTTCTTTAAGGAACCGTCGCCCTCGAGTTTCAGAAGGTTTTCTAAAATTGTTGGAGCGGTAGTGGCTGAAAGGCGTTAAGACAAAGAAATGAAAATAATGATTATGTTCAAGGTAATACTTGTCGGGCTCTATATCTATGTGGGATCAGGAAAACGCAATTTCATTTGAAAACTATGCAAATACATTGAGGCAAGTACAATAAAATGCACAATACCTGTAGCACAATTGTGTCCAGTAAATCCAGATGAACACACACACCGACGATCAAACACCATATCCCCTGTACATGTACCCGGAAAACATCTGTATCCATCCCGCCAAGAGCACGCACCTGATTAAACAGACATAAAGTGTATACCAATTCAGGAATCTTACCGAAATCATTACAATTAATATTATTTGTTTGGGAATATTTGAAGATTGTCCTTAAGAGCTATTTTCCGAGTTTTTAAATGCTTTGATGTTTAGTGGTTTAGTTGATCACTATAAACAGGTCATGTAAACTCTAGTGTCACAGTACTTGTAAAGGTTTTCGAGTGTAATATTGTGTTGTGTCAGAGAAAGCTTATCATTGCTATGTCCCTGGTCATTTATTAATATATTGTTATTTGTCTCAAGAAAAGCACGTCTATAAAAAACGAAATACGGGTTGTGCATTATCTATGTGGATTATGCTAGCTACAATGTTTGCACATGAAGTGATCAGAGAGGCACGTGGTCAGTGAATATTAAGAATGTCAATCTAACTACATAATGAATCTAAGTTCATATTGCCAAATGAAATCTGCTAGCACATAACATAATATGTACCGGTTTTATACAGCTCTGACCGTATTCACGACCATAATAAAAACTAGAAAACATAGAAAAATCAACATGACCAAGTGTGTTGGCATTTGCAGTCTTACGTTGACAGTGTCTATGATCTGGGTATCCAGTGTAGACATTGTATCCAGGTCGTTCCCTAGCCAGCTCGCCCTCGCACCATTCACACACTGTGTCGTAGTAACTTGTGCAATTTTTTAGATTACAGTTAGGTATTTGCTCGCAGGCTGTGAAGAGAGAACACAGAAATATGTTCTTGTTTGTTAACAAAGATTAAATGGCTGATTCATGATTCAAAACAATAAAACAACTTATAGTTCAAGTCGTCAACACAGCAAAATACCAGACTGGCGGTTACAGCTACATAGGTAAAAAATTGCAGTATTAAGCACAGTTTGAACTTCTGTATTATTATTGTAAAGTATCTTTATTTTAAAACAATTAACGTTTTTCTATAAGTTACATTCTTATTACAAAACAGCGTACTTTATAATATATAGGTGCTTTGAACTAGAGAGAAGAGTCGGTTGGTCTCAGACCAGTAATTCCGAAAGGTACTGTCCTAACTGGAATGTCTATGCTCCATATATGATACACATCGATCATCAATTTATATTAACACGATACCATGTTACAGGCCGGAAGAGTGCTTTGGAACAACCTGAATTCCAATAAGATCGTATTGCAATTATGTACCACCCTGAGTTGCAGTAGAATTATTATTTGTTGTTCACTTACCGGTACAGAACCCATTATTTGCTTGTTCGTAGTAATAGCCTTCATTGCAGTTGATACATGTGTATGGGTTGGAGCATGTTCCCCCACTGTTTGTCACTATATTACCATCTCTGTATTTCATTTCCCCTTCGTTTACACTACATGATCCACCAATCGGACCGCCTTGACAGATGGCTATCGTGGACAAGAACACAAATACATTGCGAGTTTAATAGCTTAATTTTGCGTTAGTTTATACTAATTTATTTTAATTCGAGTGTCAAAGAGCAATTTCTGCTTTATATGTAAAATACAATTTAATCAATTTCTACAACCAACACACACTTAATGAGGGTTAAGTGTCCCCTTAAAAGAAACAAGGTGAGCCTTTGATTGGGTTCGAGCTCACGTCTGACGGGGATCCACCTATCCCGTCAGACGCTATATTAACCATTGCGCCACACCGCCTGTCTTGTTTTCGGTCAAGCAGTAATCGTTTTAAAACATTCTCTAAATACCTGATTATATTAAGCGTCTGCGATGTGTTTTTAGATGTGTCAACTTTAGAATCAGTGTTAGTATTAATAAGTAAATAGTACCCAACTTAGGAATAATGCTCACAGAGATGCATAACAGAGTCGATGAAATACACATGCTAACTAACTAAAGAAATAACAGTAAACTACGTACGCATGTTGCAATCTGTGGCTCCCCATCCTTCGCAGCATTTATAGTGTCGTTTATAGCTGAAATATATACAAACATGTATCGTTGTGTGTGCAACTCACTGCGTCGGTGCTGCGTAATAATAATGCGCTCATTGACAAAGTAAGCACATGTCAACATGATAATAAATCGTTCAGTAAGGCTGAATAACTACATCTTCAAGTTCTCTATTCGTCAAACGTTACAAATATAATACAAAATGTGAAACTTGTTAAATGTGAATTAATTGTACCACAAGCCAACAAGGTTATTTAATATATTCAATTAACATACGTCGTGTGACATGTCCTTCTCCTTATTATCCAGCCCTTTCTCCTGCATGATTCTGATGATGTACTATAGGACTCTTTACATGCGGGATACCTGAAAATATATGTTCGATGGTTCGTTTGCACAAATAGTCACTGACGCCTATTGGAAGGGAGAACCATTATTTGTTTTTATGTCGAGATGCGTCTTTCAGTAATGCAATTACAAAAGAAGTAGCAGTGCTGTTATTTAATAATATAAGGCACTGCTATATGTTCTCAATGTGTGAACAACGCTCGACACACATGTTCACTATCGTATACACAGCTTTGCACAACATGAGCTCTTGTACATCATATACTCGACATCGAAATCGCCAAATGACCAAACAAAAATTTCCTACTACTTCAACAACGTGCAGGACATCAATACGAGGTTATATATGGAGAATAAGAAGTTAACGACAAAAGAAAAGAAGTGAAATTATACATATCTAGCTGGTGCAAGTCATTAACACAACACTCGTTCGACATCATAATAATTGTAAAATATTAGTACAGCATCAGTATAGGAATTGCCCGACGTAGTAAAATAGCAAAAGTAGCCAATAACGTGTATCGCGCAACACTTCTCCGACATCATAATAGTCTTGGTCAACAGAAACAATTGCTTGACATGTACCCGACATCATAACATCATACTCTATCACTAGAATCATAATTATTTTAAAGCTTAACTTACGTTTCAACCTCTTCAAACTCACTAATGACGACCAGTAGAATAACCAGAACATACCACAACGACACTGGACTCATGTCGACCAACATGTTTTGAATTAGATCCTGCCTGCACGGCAGATTTCCACTTCTAAATATCAAACGTTTTGCACACGTACACCAAACGTTTATCCATGCACAACTCATTGTTTGCCAATAACCAATCAACAATCATTTATTCTACTTCCTCCTGTAGATGTTACCACGTTGAAAATCAAACACATCTCAAGCAGTTAGTTGCGCTCTACAATTGTATTGTCTGAAGGTTTCCATCAAATAAAAAAGCCTTTTCATTTGAGTTATGATTTTGAGAGAGAGTTTCGCGATTCGACTTGAGTTTATAAAAGGAGCAGCATGATGCATGCTATTCATGTAATGGACAAAATCACCCTTTACTGTACATCTATATTTGTACCTGATGGTTGACAACAAAGTGCCCAATTATCAATATCGAGTCAACACCAACCTCTAACCAGTTTGAGAGGCAGTGAAAGTACGAGACCAATATATTAGCCGAACGAGTTGATGTGCTGTTCTAAAAGGATGTGTTATAGTATGTAAATGTTTCACAAACAAGCATTCTGTCACTCGTTGTTCTTGGTACATGTATACGCATATTATGTTTAAACTGAGCATTTATAGGATATCCTTCACATTTTCCCCGAGTAACGTGTGTTTCACCTTGTTTTACCTGTAATTTCTTTATAATACGTCTTTGGTCAACGCCTTATAGAGGGTACTGTGTTAGCGACGAATATAAAGTCGAGTCAACCGTCGAGTGCTACTGCTACAATTTACATGAAGCTGTTACATATAGAACGATTATTAAGTTATTAATTCAATGTGTTCCTGTACTGCCGAATGTTTTATCACAGCTATAAGAATTGAAAGTATTTGAAACATTTCGGGAAATGCCTCACGCATGTATGATAGGTTAATGTGCCATTGAAGTTAAACCTAGTTGACTATTGTTACAATACGGTGGACTACATTAAAATAACGATCAACTAAGAACACTAGAAATCTATATTCTTATTTACAAACCTAATTACGTCGACGTGTTTTGTCTGCAGAAATATTACATAATAGATAACCCTACGTTGTTTACTGTGTCTCAATCATGTCTTTGTCAACTAATTCATTGCCAGTAGTTTACAGAGTGTCTAATTACAATTGTTTATGATTGAATCGTTTAAAAAATAACAATCGTCCGCAAAGTCATTATATACAAGGTTAACTAAATGTATTTATATCGGTTAGACGGCATGATGACGGGTCTTTAGGATATACACTCGGCTACGCTACGCTCTGCCCAGTGTATGTTCTGAAGATCCGTCAGTGTGCCATCTAATCCATTTAAACCATATGACCTTGCAGTTTAACTCTTGTACAAATTTGGATTATTGAGCTGGCAGTAGGGTGTATGCTTTGTTGCTAATTGATTTCAATATCAAGTGTATCAAGGTACACAATTTAACAATGAGTAGTTAAATGTGTATATTGTTCTAATATACCTGAACTATTTTACAATACATCACTCATAACTACGAATTATATGCATTACTTCGATAATAATATCGGCCATGTTTAAAAATAGTCGAGATCCTCATGCAGCAAGTTGGAACAGGATGCATGATTAGTGTCTAACCTATTTTTTCGTCCAATCAGATAACCGTATTTTTTTGAAAAATAGGTTATACACTAATATGCGTAAAATACATATTTGTTTAGTATCTTTACCATTAAGACGCCACGAGCTCTCGCTGCGCTCGCGCTCTTAGGCGACACATGTACTCTAGCTATTACATAGAAGTCCCCGTCGCTCGCTCCGCTTCGCTCCTTAAGGGCTTCTATATCGCATAAACTCTGTCTTCACAGTGGTAAAATCGCGAAGATCGAGATCCCGCCACGCTTATTTTGAACATGAGCGTGATGAGATCGTAGCCTTATGTGAACTGGGGATAAGCTGGTAAACTGGTTCAAGCTATATATCTTCCTCTTCTTTAGAGATTATGATGAGTTTTTTGTTTTGATGAACATTGACACGTTATCTCAGTGTTGGCATTAAGATTAACACCGGAGGTTTCTCGAACATTTGTACAAAAGCAGTTATTTAAAATTAACAAGGAAACAATTAAGTCCCCTACATATATAAATACTTTTTCCTTTATGTATCAATTATTTATCTTTGTCATCACATCATATGGCTGAAGTTAATTAGGTACTTAATGTTTTGCCAATAACATACATACTACGTAAATCGAGTATCTTGATATGAAAAAGCTAAATATCAAAACAATCTAACATGTGTTTGGATCACCACCACCAGCATCATCATCATCATCATCATCAGCAGCAGCAGCAGCATCATCATCATCACCATCACCACCACCATCATTATCATCATCAACATCATTATCCCCACCACCACCACCACCACCACCACCATCAGCATCAGCATCAGCATCAGCATCAGCACCATCACCATCACCATCATCATCAGCATCAACATCAGCATCAGCACCATCACCATCACCAGCACCAGCACCAGCACCAGCATCAGCATCAGCATCAGCATCAGCATCAGCATCATCATCACCATCACCATCACCATCATCATCATCATCATCATCATCATTATCATCATGAAATGGTTCGTTCGCAACTCATACTGAAAATGGTACTTCGAGTGTTAAATTGCTTGATTCACAATCAAACTAAAATAAATACTGTAGTTCAAACAATGCTGTAGTTGACAAGGCTAACATCCTAAATCGTCAGTACCGGTCTGTCTTTACACAGAAAGAACCAGGTGGGGCACCATGTCCTGATGGCCTATTATATCCTGATATGACTGAGATCACAGTGACTGCAAATGTAATACAGAAACTCGTACATCCCCGAGTCTAGCCGTAATCTTCAACAAACCCCTCAGCCAAGGTGTCGTACCTGAAGACTGCCGACATTTTAGTGTATATTTAAGATGGGTACACGCCAAGATCATGACAACTACAGGTCAGTGTCGCAGCTCACCAGTATTTGTTGCAAACTGCAAGGGCATTGTATCGTCAGCCATACTCTTTTAAAACATTTTGACACACACAACATTCTAACTGATTGCCGGTATGGATTTAGGGCCACGCGAAGCTGTGAAACACAGATTATCACACTCCTTCATGAACGTTGCTCATCGCTGGGCAAAGGTGTCCAAACGGACATGATTATATTTAAAAAATCGAAAGCCTTCGATCAGTTCCCCACCGTCGCTTCTCCTAGAAATTCAACACACGTACGGTATTCGGGGTTACACGCACAAATGGATTGAGTAATTTCTCTTCCACCGCTCTCAACAAGTAGTCGCCGAGGGGAAGACATCTGAAACAGTCCCTGTCATCAGCGGAGTGCCCCAAGGGTCTATCATGGGGCTCCTGCATTTCCTGATGTTTATAAATGACTTCCGGAAAACCTCACCTCAGACACCAGACTATTACACCATCTTCGAGGGCCTTATGGAAGATTGGCTATGTCAAATAAGCTCCCTCGTTAAATATCGTCGAAACAAACAAACAAAACAAACAAAAACAAACAAACGTTCTATTTGCTGATGATGCAATTGATAATCGCCAGATACACATGGTTGAAGACCAATAAAGAAATTCTCCAAAATGACCTAGAAAAACTAGCAGAATGGGAACAGTTATGGGGCATGGAATTTCACCCCAATAAATGCAGCTACCTCAAAATCTCTAGAGCCAGAAAAACGAAAACATACAAATACATTCTCAAAGGTGTCACACTAGCAGATGAATCTTCGATAAAATACCTTGGCGTCGACATTTAATCAAATATGGTGTTGAATAAACACATTGACCAAGTAACAAAACAAGAAAATCGCGGGAAACGAAGTATGCGTCCCAAATGGCTATTGTCCATAAAAGGCAGAACTTGTAATCCAACAACACCTGTACACCGAGACATGACAAAGAAAACAACATTTTGTAAAAAATACATAAGGAGAAATAATTCAAGTAAAATGTAAGATAGGAGCATGGTTATTGTCTGCTGCACTTCCTTTCATTAACATCTATATATGTACCAAGTTTAATTCCAATCCCATTAAAAAAATGGTTAGTGGGAGATAACTCAGTAATATACAGTGTAGGATTATGGTTCTTGTGCACTGCACTTCCTCTCACTGCCGACTATCTATAGACCAAGTTTCATTTTAATCTCACTTGTACTTTCCAAGATATGACACAGACAGGAATCCATTATGGAAAAAAAATGGTTTATGGGGAGATAACTATGTAAATATACATGAACATGTTCCATCTGCTTCTTTATTTAATACCTTACGAAAAAGGTTTTGCTGCCAACGTACAAACTATTTAATGACATGTTGTTCACAAATATCTAACCCAATAAATTCAAGACAATTTATTTTTTACTTGGATTAAAAGTAAAAGTGATTTTGCATATCAACAGGACAGGCTTTCATTATGAAAAAAAATGGTTAAGGAGAGATAACCCTGTAACTATACATGGTAGGGTTATGGCCCTTCCTTTTACTGCCATCTTTCTATAACGTTTCAATTCAATCCCTTTTGTACTTTTCAAGATATAGCCTGTACAGGAATCTATTATGAAAAAATAAATGGTTAAGGGGAGATAACACAATAAATATATAGGGTGGGATTAAGGGTTCCGGCCTTCCTCTCATTGTCATCTATATATATATACCAAGTTATGAACAAATGGCTAAGGGGAGATAACTTTGTAAATATACAAAGTAGGATTCTGGTTCTTGGGTTCTGCCCTTCCCCTCATTGTCATCTATCTATAAACCAAGTTTTATTTAAATGGCAAAATTATTCTTAAAGTTATTT
>ENA-OREC01002003-OREC01002003.1-marine-metagenome-genome-assembly--contig:-NODE-2003-length-10879-cov-12.860581_pt1 | contig 10879 bp, 10 predicted proteins | sample MGYA00248626_ERZ508543 | MGnify/ENA primary metagenome ERZ508543 (study PRJEB26211, sample SAMN05518279) | marine metagenome | isolation source: Puget Sound, Washington, USA | host: Bankia setacea... | reverse complement strand
TCCTCAAAGACCTTTTAACAAAATAAAATACTAATCGTTCTTTATTTGTGTATTTTCAGCAAAGTTCATGGAAGAAAATACGAAATATGGTACATTGGTCACCATTCATCCAGCAATTCAAACGACGCAGGTATCCATGGATACAGCTAGCTGGGCATCAAGGTGAGAATCTACATTTAGCTCTTTTAATTGACTCGTTTTGTACGACTCGTTATTCTAAAATGATTGTTGTATTCTGTCCTTCACTTTGTTAGTTTTCATAAGTCAATATACAATATAAACAGTGTGCATATATAAACTGCCTAAAGCTATCTAAGGTGACTCTCCATTACACATATAACACCACGGTAATCATCTGTAATAGATAATGGTGACATTCTGTGTTCTATTAGTAAAATAGTGCTTCAATTAAAGGTTCATACAAGAAAGTTTTAGTATATTTGTGCTAAAATATTAGAAAAGCAGGCAAGTAAAAATTGAAAGCCGAAATCTTAAGGTCTGAAGGATAATGTAAGTTTAAAGTAATAAAATGTGTTTGAACAGCTAACAGGGCAGTAACCTCTACACGTTGTACATTAGTTAGTAACTCATACATAACATTGAAACATAAATTCCTCCAAAGGTTCAACAGTTGGGTTTTTTGTTTTAAACTAAAGTGAAATGTTTAGTAAGTGGTGCATGTTACAGACGGGTTATGCTGAGGTCGGCTGTATCCTGTTCAAGGGCACTTTGTCAACACCATGTTTATGTAACACTTGCAGATAAACCCAATCAGTCTTTTTTACGTAAAATGTTTATGCACATCTAGAGTGCACTGTCGAAGTATTTGCAAGCTGATAAGAATTCTATCTCATTACATGATTTTTTGTGTTTCAAAAAGCAGAGAAAAAATATCTGATTTAAACAACATTCAGACATCATGCGATAAACGCTGTTACGTAAAGCATGAAGGTTCACTGGGTTCATGAGACTGTCATAGTGAGGTTTTATTTCTCACTGTGGATGTGGTGGGTGAGTTTCAGTGCGGGTGCAGTACCTGCTGGTGTAACTGCTCATTATAGTCACTCAATCATCATAATTTACTAACACCTCCTTATTTAGCGTAAAACCACAAAGTGTTCAATCACTGTACACAGTATGATAACAAACTCTTGTGTTAGCCCCCAGTTGTCAATGGCATTTGAAATATGACGTATGTTCTGGTGTAAGAGGCTGTGATAAATGCAGCTGTTTAAAGTTCTTGTTATTTTGTTTTGACATCAGTACTCGATGTTGTATAAATAAATCAGATATAAATACATTATTCTATGCATAACATGTTTTGCAGAAACTTTATATGGACACAAGTTGTATGATAATTTTATACAAATTATTGGTTTCTTTTTTTAGCTGGCTAAAAATTGACATTGTTTTAAATTAAATTGAAAAACATGTGAGAATGTGTGCTCATCTAATTGTATATGTGAACTGGCCAACCTTTATCTGACTTTGTGCATATGTATGAGTACATGTCAATGTTTAAGCATCAACTTTGCATTTTAACAAGGCATATATTCAAAACTAGATAAAGCTTTACATGAAAACCATAAACATAATACTTCAATAGTTAACAGTTGGACACATTTGGTCCACAATCGTGCTCCAATACTTGCTTCTAATCTTTCCACATCTGATCTATTGTGTGCGTCACACTGGTTTCAAGTTAATGACAGTTAGTTTTTGTGTGACACAGTTACATAGTTGTGTGTGCACAGTGTTAAGAAGGTTAAATTGGAGAAAAGCGTATCAGTCTAATTACTGACTGAAGGCGTACATGTACCAAACTTTGAACAAGATGTCTTATGATTGACATTGGTTTATTAAATTGGTTAATTATATAATATTGAGGGTAGTAGTCGAAGAATCTCAATACAAACAGGGTCAATATTTCGATCAGTGATTTGTTAAGGAAAAACATGACAGATCTTTCACATTGCGAAAACACTTGCTAAATCTCACGTAGTGAAATAAAACATAATTTTGATACAATTTGGTCATTCACATGTCATTAATGTAAAGATTTATATTGAAGTGTATCTAAAGACTTGATCAGAAACCAAGGTTACCTCATTTTTAATTCTTTGAGAATTTTGGAAATGTAATCAAAATACTTAAAAACATGTTTTCAGAAAAACATCTCTGGAAGTTGTTGAAGTTTTTAATGAGGTTACATTTTATTATCTCCAAGGAACATCAAAGCTTTAGGTTTAAACCACACAACTTAACTGTTATCTTTAAACCAATATACTTAATTCAACTTGATGGTTTACTTTATGTCAGAGACACTCTACATACTTAATCATGTTTTGTACATATTTTGTAATAATTATGAAATAGTTTAGTTGAATTAGACTAAATCCACGAAAAGCAAGTTGTACTTAAAGCAAAAAACCCACATGTTTGTGGACCTCAGCGTATGGGGTTAAAGCTACACAAGATTGGCTACCCTAACCCAGTACACCCTGGTATGCTTGCACCTACATATCTTAACTGAATTATAGCAAAGAAAACAATAACAAAATGACGGAAAATAAGCAAGCTCAAAAACAATAACAAAATATTCATTTTTTTAAATAAAAAAGGCAATTGTGTAACATATGTTAGTTTGGTATATAGGAGGTAGAGGTATACCACTGATATAATCTGATCTTTGTGTTAGACACTTTAAATCTATTAGAGATAGGATGGAGATAGCGTTATTAAAAGTACAAATTGATTTCTTTATAGGATTGCGTAATACTGGTACTCATTGTTTTCTGAAAATAGCACAAATTATTGGTAAAAAATGGAGATGTCTGTAAATACTTAATGAACAATTAACACATAATGAGTGAGTTTTGTTCTTCCCAATTACTGCAAATATCACAAAGGCCTAATTATTCCTGACATATTCCTCTCACATCATATAATTACTTCTATTTTGAATTCACTAATTAAGCAAAAAGTCATGAACTTTCTTCCAAATAACATTTTCATTGTCAGGCTGCTATAAATTCATCTGTGAGAAAAACAGGTCCTATGTCTGGAAGAAATTACCATTGCTTTTATGAACAACAGGATTAATTTTTGTTTAATTATTCTCCATTGCTTACGCAAAACACCAGTAATTTGCATATTGGAAAAGTTTAATTAACCACATTTGAAAAATAATTAGCAAGTTAATGCGGCATGTAAAGGACAAGGTTGACACTCGTGTTGTGCAGTATGGCAGATGTTTACACGTACTGTACATCCTGCATGAATGACGCCATCAAACCTCTCACTGTAGACTCTCAGCCTGCCCGCTGTATTTAACATTCACCCTTTCAATCTGCAGTGTCACATCCATATGCACACTTTCACCGTTAGTCTGATCTATTATTCCACGCATTCCCGACCCCTGGCCTTTATAATGGCTACCTTCCTGGACTTACAGTTGTCAAAACTCTCTTGATTTGTCTGCAGCCTACCAAATATGGTTCAACGCTTTTATTAAGGGACTTCAAATTTAAATCTTGTGTTCGTTCTGGAAACTTATTTTTGTCCTTGTGTTCTTTCAGGCAACTTCCAGGCAGGCGAAGCCGGTGCCATCTTAAAGAAATACGACAAACGAGAACATCAGTCTTTTAATAAACTGATGACAGATGTATTACGTCCATATGTACCTGAATATCGGGGAGAGGTGCAGAAGAATGACGACTGTTACCTTCAACTACAGGATCTACTCTGTGAGTTTGAAGCGCCATGTGTGATGGACATTAAAATGGGATGTCGCACTTATTTGGAGGAAGAGCTAAGCAAAGCCAGAGAAAAGCCTTCATTAAGAAAGGTAAGGAATCATAGACTTGTTGTAAAGGTGGAAAATATCAAATGTAAGGAAACACTGCAACTGAACAAACTTTATTTGTCATATAAAGTCAGCAAAATCTGAAACTTTGATAATTCTTACTAGTTAGCTAGGCCTGGTATTAGATTGTTCAACATTTGACTTGAATGGTTATTTACACATTGTGTTTACTTGTATTGTAGGACATGTACCAAAAGATGGTTGAGGTAGATCCAACTGCTCCTACTGAGGAAGAAAATGAACAAGGAGCCATAACTAAACCCAGATACATGCAGTGGAGAGATGATATGAGTTCATCCGTTAACATGGGATTCAGAATTGAAGGCATTAGGGTCAGTATACATATTATGTTTACTATCTGAAGCAGTTGTTATGTGGGCCCTGATTATACCTGATCATTATAACAATATTCTGACCTTTCCTGGGGGCTCATCTCGATTATATTTCTGTTAAGTTTACACGTTTTTCTCTCCTACAATAATACCACACCTAGATAAATCTACCGCAGTGATTTTATTAATGACTAAAATGACAAAACAGTGTCATGTTTGTTTTGATTTAAAACTGAGAATGTGTGTTGAATCGTAAACAAGTTCTGGGAGATGGTATTGTTTGACATAACATAAATTCTACACCAAGCATTTAATTATCTTAATACATAAACAAGCCTCATCTTGTCGCACAGCATGGTTTTATTTTCATAACACTAGCCTAAGATAAATTTGTCATGTCAAAATATTTGTGTCAAGAAAAGTTTACGTATTCGCACTGAGCTATGGAAAAATATTCTAGCCGTGATGTAGTTAAACATTGGATCAACATAAAAGTATTCTGGACTATTTATACATGAGACATTCAGACATGTTGTATACACGGTCCAAAATTAGCCCCCTGTATATATATAGCTAACAAACAGCAGCTATTTTCAGTAACACATTACTCAGTGCTGCTATTTTTAGCTCATGAATCCATATTCAAGGTTCTAAAACTCTGTATGTTTAAAAAAAGTTTATTTAAGTTGTATAATTTTATTCATGGTAATTTCTATCGGTACTGTTTGAAATGGCGTAGTCTCTGATCGTCAACAAAGTGTTTGATATTCAGTGCACTGTTCGTAAAATGTCCATACACAATTAGGGCCTCACTGTGCCTACATTTCTATATTTATTTCTTGTTCTTATTTTAACAATTCGTAAATAATCAGAATTATTTTTATATTGTTAAGTTATTGTTGTAAAACAAGTGCAACACCTCACAAAAAGAAACTTCATTTGTTAAGTCTTTGTTGTTGTTTCCAAGGACTTTGTTTTCATGTGACCATATTTTGTACTTACAGAAGAGTGATGGTGCCCAAGTAAAGAACTTTAAAACAACCAAAGACAAAGCCAGTGTGAAGAAATGCCTCAAGCAATTTGTCGAAGAAAATCCATCCATAATTGTAAGTATAATTCACGTCTCTGAACTGATATAATCTGCTGCACATTTAAATTGTTAATAGTTTTTTTCTATTAACTGCAGTAGACAAGGCTCCTGATAAATGTGTAATGTAGACATTAGTTGTTTCAACTGAAGAAGTTTGTTCTAGAAACTATAAAGCATAGAACTCGGTTAGTGTGTATTGGTGGATATAAAACACATTCCAGTAGTTTTTATGTATAAATATACACAAATGACTTTAAGTTATATTAATATCTCTACATTACCAAACTATAGTGTACTTAGAATGTGTATGGTATACTGAATTTTAGCCTAAAATAACTAGTTTTCTTGAAGGTTATTTTAGTTGTACCTAGTTTAGAACTTCAGGGTGTCATTATTTGGGGACAAATTATTAAAAAACATAAACATATATATATCCTTGATACGGAGTTGAAGGCTGATTATGGTATCTACAGGTGTCTAACATTTATATTATACTGATTGGTATCTTAGTTTGTATATATATAGTCAATCAGACACAAGGTCAATAATTGATTGTGTCAAATGTTTCAGATTTCATTTATTTATATCGCATTGTGTATCAACGTAAATAGTATTAAAAATAGATCAACTTTAATCATCTTCATGCAATAATGTAATTTGTTTTATCTATTTCAGAACAAATATTTGAGTCGTTTAAAGGCAATAAGAGTTACACAAGAATCGTCACCATTCTTTCAGTCACATGAGGTATGTTTATTTATATATATATTATTTCAGTCTCTCATTAACTACACTAAAAAGGCTGTCACAGAATAGTGAGCTTGGTTTAAAGTCTCACCAGCTGTACTTAAGTGGTAATTGTTATTGAAAAGTACTTTTGTATTAAATATTTCTGAAATCACTAGTTTTTTTTGTTTAAATGACACTGGAAAGCTATGTACAAGGTGTATATTTGAGTAAATTTTAAATGAAGTGACAAACTGACACATCTTTAGGGTTTCAATTATGGTTGAATGATCATTAAACTGACATACAAACCAGAAACCATTAGAGAGTACACTGTTTGTCTGGCATGAAGTATACAAATATAGAATGTTCATGTTATAGTAGACCATAGTTAAGCATGGATGAAATTAAACATGTTGAGTTATTATGCTTTCTGTGTATGTAAATCGTGAGTATTTGGTGTTAAACTTATACACTGAAATAGTTGTGTGCGTACAAAAAAATAGGGTAATAGTTATAGCTGTAACAGTACAGGACAAAAAAACGGAAGAGAATATTTCGTGGTTTGCGATATAATTTTGCGAGAAATGAAGCAGAAAGATGGTTTTCTAGATTGTGTTTTTTAACATTACTTATGTCCCCTCAGATCTTAGATGGGACTGTAGTTTAAACTTACAAATGATGTTGTGACGTCAATGGTAAAGAAATTTGATCACAATGTAAATAGCTTGAACATGATGATGTTTAAATGAGCGATTAACCTTTGATAATTGTAGAAAAGTATTCTAACGCATGTTCAAAGACGATAATAAGTGTGTCATTTTCTCTTTTCAGATCATAGGCAGCTCTCTGTTATTTGTACACGATAAATGTGGACAGGCCAGCATTTGGATGATAGACTTTGGAAAGACGGTTCCCCTTCCAGACAACACTAAAGTTACTCATAGAAAGAACTGGGAGGAAGGGAACCATGAGGATGGCTACCTTGTAGGAGTTGACAGTCTTATTGTTATATTTGAAGAACTTAGAAGTGAATTATTACCAGGTTATGCACAGAGTGAAACGATCGGTCAAGACAATGTTTTCAAAAGTGAAGTCATAGACACCAATAACAAAAGTGAAACAAGTGACTCCTTTACAACTAGCAACAGAAACTTTGTCACCAATACACAGCAAACAGATAGCCAAGGAAACCAAATCTCAAGTAGTAGTAGTAATAGTGACTCTCGGAAAACCAACAAGTCATCAGAGTGCTAGTACAGACTGTTTGTGTACACATCATTCTCTCACCACACCTGACCATTGCCAACCATTGATTTATTTATAAACTTTTCATCATCCAGAACCTTGTATCTTCCAGGAATAATAACTGTTATATTTTTCACAGTTGACACAGAGTTATTGCCATAGTTGCCTGGTTTGTATTGTGCATTGTATATTTATATGTATGTAATGGTTACTAGCAACAGACCGTACACTTAGTACTGGTTATGTCTGCAAGGACTATGTATTCCATAACTCTATAATCTCAAGATATATAACTAGGAAATCTCTATTATTTGTTTTGCTGATTGTTGTTTTTATAATGATCTGATATCCTGATACAAGTAACGATCATTGTTTGAAGTAAGCAGCATTAGATGACTTTAACAAAACAAAAATGGCTTATAGTGTTCCAAACACATCAAGTGGAGATTTGACATACAGTTTGAAAATCACTGTAACAGACATTCTATCATTTCAAAATACCTGTAAGCCATTAATTACTGTTTACAATCTGAGTGTCCAAAGAAGACTTACTTGAAACGTTTACCTTCTCTTTTTTTTTACCAAAGATGTTCATATTTTTTAGTGTTTGGTTCATATCACAGGGAAAGCAATACTTTTTTCTACGCAAACTTCTGTCTTGTTAAACATTTCACATTGAGATTTGTCTGGAAATTATTTTGATACTTTTTACATACATATACATGTATAGTTCTATGACCAAGTTATTGTTCAAGGCTAGAAAAATGACAGAAAGTTCATGTTCAACTTTATGATACTGCTTGACTCTAAAAGTTCACATCATTTGTTTTTGTTATCATTATGTTTTACTTTATGATTATTCTATGAAATTAAGATTGCAGTGGAAATGTTTGCTATCAGACGAGAGAACAATATCACAAGTTTCTGCTAGTAAATTCTATATCTCTGCATTGACTGCCTAACTGAATGTGTAGATGTTAGAAAACAGAACAAAGATAAATCAGGAACTGTTTTATGGAGATTTTTCACTACATGTATTTTGTGCAATATTTTGTGCAGTGTTTGAGTCAGTTAAGATAGGGAGGGCAGAGATGTTTTTGACAAACCAACAATTTTAAGCTTCTTACAAATAAACCAAGTTTATAAGTGGCTTTGATGTAGATAAATACACAGCAAAACTTACAGATATATAAACAGTTTGACGTCAGATAAGTAATATATATAATTTAAGACACATGTTTTCCTATATTTGGTTCGGTTATGAGTTTCTCCTCTCTGTCCTGAAGCCGTGTAACTGCTGAAACTACTGTAGAAGTATTTTGATAACGTTGTCACATTTACCGTGTTAGGTTTTCTAGAAAGCTATATTCAGATTTTCCCATTGTACTTTTGTTTAATGATGTATCTACACTAAGGTCACATGCTAAACAGATAATTCAGTAAATTTAGCCATACATCATGTCCATTAGAGAATGCAAACAATTGTTGAATGACGTCAATGCTGTTAGTGGACCACTTTGATCCAGTTAAGACAAGCTGAGAGACATTTGTACAGTCGTACTTTTGGCCTTTAGAAGTCCCAACGCATGACTTGGTTTGTTGTATGCCGAGATGCTTCACCAGTAGTAGTCTTCTCAGTACGCCGCCTCGTTTCTTACACTCATACACTAGACTTAAGTAAGCAAGACGTTCATTAACAATAGAAAAGTTTTAATTATCCTTTCATTAAAGCATATCCAGTAGACCATGTGTAGTACAGCCTAGTACAGGTATCCCACAGGTATCATACTGTAGTATCGTTAAAGAGATTTTAGATTGGTACACTGGTACACATTGATATCATGTTATACTCCATTGCCTAGCAGCAGAATAGAATTATAAGTAGATATATGACACACTGAACTCTCTGTAGTTCACCTATTACAGGTATATTCATGATTGTTGTTGTTTTCAGAGTTAGTGTCTGAAAACGTTTCCCAGACAAATTGTTTAAGGCAGATTAAAACAGTATTGTTATTTTTTTATATGTGATTTTATGTAAGTGTTATCTGATGATGACAAACTGTATGATTGTATGAAAAAATAAAAATGTTACTCACTTTATTTGGATGTTCTGTTGTATCTTTTACATCTGGTCTAACTCCTACCTGTATAATGTGGTACATGCAGACAAGTTTCACTGGCTTGGATTAGAAAGTACATCAAACACACTACAGAGTACACACTGCTTCAAGGAAATTATTTGATATATGTCAAGCATTAACAAAGCTGTACAAATACAGGTTACATAGTTTACGGGTATAAATCTTGGATGCAGCCTGCACATATATGTATTTAGAATACTTGTATTCATCTTGTTTGTTGTAGAAGTCATACTATGATAGACATGGATTGCATCTAGCGTATCACTAAAGTACATACACCTCCTGTACTTATCAGGGCACAAAACTGCAGCGGTGAATCTGGTACACATTGACAAAGGGTAAAAACCCGGCGCGCAAAACGTTGGCGAAAAATCATGGCTAGATATGGGAACGAAACTGGGATATTAATGAAATTTGAAGTTTATTTTTGTAAAAGTTAATATGGCTTTTGGGCGTACCTTTGTTTAACTACGGGTGGTGTTAATCACATGTATTTCTCTAGACTGAAACAGATTATCTCTTGCATTTCTTTAAATAAACTGAACTGTATGACTATTTAATTGTGTGAGAAGCATTTGATTTTATGATGTAACAAAGTTTGTTTCAAGGTATACAAATCTTAGCTTTATAAATTATTCATGACGGATGTAGCTCGGTGAGCATGTAACCCAGTCAAGGTAGGCGGACTGTCGCCAGTAAAGCCATTAAACCAGATAACTTACAGTTGTTGTGCTTGTACTCACCAGATGTCACAAGTTTCCCTGTTTTCTCTAACTTCATGTGTCCTGTTATTCACGTGACAGTTGCGTAAACCATTTATATAATGTGCATATTTTAAATACTACATGTTCTTATCCAAAATCTGTTTTTCTTGAAGGTGCGTAACTTTGTGACAAGCTACGCGGCTTTCAAACATTTCAACTATTTCCTTGACATCAAACTGAAGGGCGGCATGCCACAGTCACATGCCGTCTGACACGTAATTGGTGGATTCCTGCCAGTTGGGAGTTCAAGACCCATGAAACTCTACCTTCAATGCTCAATATGGGTTAGTCTCAGGAAAGGGTTTGTGCTTGATTCCAATACAGTAAGTACAACTGCATGCTTCTTTCATAAATGAACGCAAATAAATTAGTATAAACATGAACAATTTATAAAGAAATATTTACTTATTAATTAAAGTCCCCAAATTGAAGCTGATATGCAAACCTGTACTCAAATTTAAGTATAGCACTTAGTAAACAGCAAGCTTGTTGCTAATCCCTGAGATGAAAGTTAACCTGTAAATGATTTAAGATAAAAAAAGATTGTTTATCAGATCATCCATTACATGATAACTGTCATACATTTAATATACTAATATAAACAACACATCCATGGAGTGACAGATTAGCACTACCCCATCACCAAATGTCACTTATAAACATGGATAGGAGTTACATTTACCTAGAAATTGTGTAAAATCTTTATCAAG
>ENA-OREC01002002-OREC01002002.1-marine-metagenome-genome-assembly--contig:-NODE-2002-length-10881-cov-14.136524_pt1 | contig 10881 bp, 3 predicted proteins | sample MGYA00248626_ERZ508543 | MGnify/ENA primary metagenome ERZ508543 (study PRJEB26211, sample SAMN05518279) | marine metagenome | isolation source: Puget Sound, Washington, USA | host: Bankia setacea... | reverse complement strand
TCATTTATGGAAACAATTAATAACTGGACATTCCGTAGGTGACTCTGATTCATTTATGGAAACAATTAATAACTGGACATTCCGTAGGTGACTCTGAATCATTTATGGAAACAATTAATAACTGGACATTCCATAGGTGACTGATTCATTTATGGAAACAATCAATAACTGGACATTCCGTAGGTGACTCTGAATCATTTATGGAAACAATTAATAACTGGACATTCAGCATAAACATACCAGGAAATTTAAGAGATACAATTGCCCTTAGAAAACGTGCAATTGTTTATCATGTATATACATTGAATAAAATAACTGAACAAAGGAGAATTTGTGAACTATAAGGGTGTTAACAGACCTTTAATAGTTCTCCATCATTGTATAGTCTCAGATCAGGGTATTCACAGTTATTAAATGAGAGGTTGTGTGGTTTGTGTGACTAAAACTAGGATTGGATTGTCAGGTGTGAGTTTGAATTAATAAAGTTTCCTTGATTAAAGCATGTAGATATCATTGGTTAGTTCTGGCTCTTTCAGGGATGGATTCAACCATAGTTCAAATAAATTTCTTCAGTCACATATTTGAGGTGAAGACAAAGTCACATTGCTGTAACAGTTTTACTACACGTGACTACCTGACTCCCAGAACAACAGACGTTCACACTTTCTGATATATGATGCTGCTCTAAAGGTATGTTGTGGGTTGATACAAATTTTCACTGAAGACACCTTTTGATATTAATATAAAGGTAATCATGGCTTTTTTTCATATGTTCACCTTTGCACTATTTTATCTAGAACCAACTAACCTTTTAACTGATCTAATTATTTTGATTATCATTGGATTCTTATGCAAGAAACCACAAAACCATGACAACGTAACAACAATTGGACAACACTCCTTAGCCATTGGATTGTCCAGAATCATGGTCATACAGCATTGACCACTAAAGAACCAGTGTCCTGTTTCTGTCATTGTATTGACCCAAATTGGTCACAGAAAACTTGAATGTCAAACCAAAGCTGAGAGAAATAGCAAACACTGCAAGAAAAAATTCCTGCCACAGTTTTAAGTCATCGGTCATCTGAACTCGTGTGTGAAGTGAACAACACTAAAAGTAGCAAACAAAGGTGAGGTGAAATTGGTTTCTGGTGCTAGTTATACTCTTGGCATTGTCAGAAATATCATGTACGGTCAAAAGGCTGAGAAACACAGACTGCTACCTACAGCCAGAGAAATATCCTCATCAAACACAGAGTCTCATAGCTGATCAAACATTGGCTTTACTTGTGGTTTATTTGCTGAACACTTCTTGGGAACAAGTGTTTGATATAACATAGTGGCAATGCCAATATAATGTGGCACCTTTGTAGGCCTTGCATTCACTTATCTTGTGTAATTTATTTCCTCATACATTGGTTGGTGTTGGTTGTATTTTTTTACTTACTGAAGAAACTTTCTCTTACACTATTTTCATTTTCTGCTTGTTTTTTTTAATGGTTTGCTGCTTGTTTAACTTCGGATGTAATACATTGACTGCGGTTGCATGACATGAAATTACATCATAAGTTTTACATTACTTCCACCCCCCTGCTTGCCTCCTGGTTCTTTAAATAGACTCTTCCCTGATCTATGGAACTTTTAAAATCTCTGCTAAACAACTACTCAAGTATCATGCTTACAATGTAAATATTGTGAAACACAGGTTGAAAAACAAGATTTAAAAAAAGATGATAGCACGTTTTTTTTATGACATCTTTGAATTTAAGCTTTATTACTTTAATTGAAGTGGCATCAAAGACATAAGCTAAGTAGTGCAATCCATGTTTGGGATGTTATAAATAAGACTGAGCACTGTATAAGTTACTGTAAGGTCCAAAATATTTGTGAAGGTATAATTATTGTTAACTGAAACCTAAAACTATCATGTAAATTGCTCAACACTTTGCTTAATTCCCTTCATATTTAAATACAATTCCAAAAGAAACAAGTTTAATTCACGGACAGGCCTGTGAATGTGTTAAATTGAGACTGAATTGAAACATCTCTACATCACAAAATTAAATCATTCTTAAACATAACAGTCTTCTGCAGTCTTGAAACGGTTACAGTGCTTATCAGCCATTTGGTAAATGTGTGGCACAAATTTAGCCAGGTGGTTATATGTTTGAAGTTGGATATGTAGGCATCAAAAAACACTTTATAAAGGTATATATAGACAATGGTGAGGAACATTAAAGTGCTGCAGGGGGTAAACGTATCATTTTGGTGAAAAGTAAACAATCCTAATACATGTTTTATTATTGAGCTAACCCTTATCTTACCCATCTTCTTGTCTTTCTGCTTGTTTGTTTACATTTACAACCAAGGTTTTTAAACCCCGTCTGGAAAATATGTCATTTGTGTTTCCAATTTTAGTCATTGATTTCTGTCTTTGAAGTTTTATTTGTTTTATAATACGCCACATTATGTTTTATCTATGATTAATTGAACAGAAAAGGCCAAACAAGTGCAATATAATATCACCTTTGGTATAACTCAGTGTACATTCTCTTTGTTCTTTGACCAATGCATCGCTAAGTACTCCCGGGCCAGTGGTTTACTTAAAAAACATTGAGATGGATTCTGTAAGATGTGTGTTGTCTGTATGTGTCAGTATACATAACAAATTGTGAATCCTTAGCCAATGAAGACTCTATAATTAAAGTGTTCATCAAGGTTACATCTATACGTGACCCTGTATACTATACACAAATAAAGACCTTACTCTTTGTCAGTGCAATAACAGATACATTGTAGATATAATTGATCAGGTATGTTCATTCTTTTTTACATTTTTACGGAATGAAGCTGTCAGTATCTCAAAGACGAATGAAGAAAGCTGTTTTATGTAACCATTTCCGTAAGTGATGCAGGTAATGTTGAACCAGACTTATTTGGTTTGCATTAATTCTCAATAACATTTTATGAATCCATCCATTTTTGAATCCATGGCAACCATGTATAATTGATTGTCTCATTATGTTACTGTTGTCAGCAGATAAACCACATCGATGGCACATATTCAAAATTAAAACATAATAAGAACAATTAATCTACATGAAATGTTTACGTGACCTTTTAAAATATATATAATTGCAGATAAAATACTAATAATTGATACAATTTAATCAAACACTTCTGAATGCCATTTAATTTACTAATGGTTCACCTTAACCGACTTTCACACCATCAAAGCCAACTAAGTATGTTTTCAATTTAAACAATTATGAAAAACATATATCAAATAAATCATTGCAATTCAAATGTGGGTCATGCACTTACTCTATTGTAAAGACTGTATTTTTAAACCAAAGTCTTTACATACCTTTATAACATAAAATGCTTAACATAACATTCCGTAAAGTTTAAAATTAATTTGTTGTGGTAAAAAAAGACATCCATTTCAATCTATAACAATTAATTTGATAACTTTGCTCCCTTGCTTTTATTACACCCTGGTAACTGGTTCGGAGCCTGAGCCTGTAACAATGTCTGCCCCAATGTTAGAGGAGAGTATGTGAGGTATTTGTGCTTCATTGAGCGTGAACACTGTCTGGTTTACGTTAGGGCACAGGCTTTTGTACTAATAGAGAGTGTGGGGCAGAGGATTTTGAAGTTGATTGAGTTTAGACAAGAGTGCCTCTTCATTTGTATTAGTACATAGGCATTATAACTTTGTGTATGGTAGACATTCTATATTTGTCCAGACCAGAAGATTGCACCCATTTATTGCTGTTTTTGTAATATATGTGTTTTATTCCTTGGATAATTATGTCACCTCTATCCACCTTCAAAATAATTGATAATTAAGTCCTTACATTAATTTTGTTCTCAAGGAATAATTATGCATTCCATGTCAACAAGCAATGTCCCTATGGACAAAACCATTTCAAAGATTGTTAAAATTTTGAACCTTGAAGGACAGGACATTTAATTTAGTTGTACTCCAGAATGTGCTTGTATACATGCTTCAGTCCTCATGGCCAGAACGCTGGTGTTGGGTTAGTGTATGATGAAGGAGGCAATACAACATGTTTCTATCATCCTTGGATCTAAACTGTTGATAATGAATTAATGAAGTCATCGTAGATATGAGTCAATATTATGATCTCACTCAATATGAGCTGGCATGCTTTGGTTCTCTGTGGCATTTGAGATTGCGTGACCGATATATCGTAGCACAAAGAGAAGGAAATTTTGGTTTTACTTTGCACGTCATGACTGAAAAAAAACACAAAAACAATGCAGAGGTCTTGTCCTTTGAAAGAAAGATAATTGGGTTACAATATATATGTGAAACAAACTGATATGAGAAAAAAAGATTATTTCGCCATGCCAAATACTAGCATTTTAATAATTAACTAGTATTTTGTCTTTACATTTAAAAGAGACTAATACAGATAACTGTCCAGTGCTTATCTAATTGAACGTACATGTATAAATGTTGTTTTTCTTTCTTTAACTAAAAAAGAATAATTATGATTGTGTGAAAGTGAAAGGATTCTAAATGCTATTGACTAGAGAAGCAGTTATAACCTTTTTCTCATCCACCCCTTGACTTCTAAGGTTGTTTTTTTATTCTTTTCCATGAAACTGAACATAGCTAAAAACGTTAAGACTTGTCCATAATATAGCTTTATATATGGCATGTATATAGTCAGCAGATAAATTATATCACATTTAGAAAATACTAAAACCATTGCAAAAGGACATTTGTGTTGAGGAAACCATTGAAATGGCACATGTATGACAAGTGTATATGTTTGTTTGTGCGTGCACCTGATATAATGTCAGTGGTATATTTAGAGTCTTGACAAAAATAAAGATGTTCAATTTCTGCATTATTTACCCATGTCATTTTAGAAGACAAAAAGTTCCTGGTTTAAGCAATCGTGTTATCTGATCTTTTGTATGTGTTTGAATTGTAGGATTAGGAAATGTTACAGATGAAGACAGTCATGCAAGTGCCCTTTAAAACAGCTTTTTCAACAAGAGGAGAAATGGATTGCATGATATTCATTGTAAGATGTATTGTTTATAATATATGACGCTGCACTAACACTTACTCATTCACTGTAGCGGTCGAGTTAGAATAAAACACTTGTATCTGACCCATTAATTAACTACACTTACAGTAAATTGGGTCCAGTCCAAAAGTGCACATTGCTGGTGTAAAAAATATTTCCTTATTTTTCAAATGAATGAGAGCTCTTAACGAATGCCATTATTTTGAAGAGACTTATTTGATTGTTTTGTTTGTTTGACTGCAGATGACTTGTAAACAATTTGTTTTTCGTAATTGCTTTGAGGAAATTAAAGAGAACAAGTCAAGTTTTTGCAATATTAGATCATCTGATGCTTTAAATACTTATTACTGCATAGACGGTGTTGTAAGTATGTGAACAATGTGGATAGCAGTAGTTAGGAGTTTATGAGGTCAAACAATCAGCTAATTATTGTTATCTACTTGTTTTGCAATTTCTATATGCATTGGGGCTTGGCTGAAAAAATGTCCCCTTAGACTCAAAGAGAACTCAGGTATTTTAAATCTTAAGTTTGACCCTGTTATCGAAATACACATTGTTGTGATCAGCAGCACCAGTATAACAGCAGTTGCACAAACATAAAACAGCGCTAGGAGGCATGCAAGCCTATGTGTGACACCTTCTTTAATGTCTAATATGTGAAGAAAAAAGTAATTTTAAAATGGTTAAAAGCTCTACAAGGAATCGTTTGTTCTAGCTTCTATCCAATATCAAAGAGTTGGGAGAAAAACTTGAAAAAAATTAATGATTGTTTACATAGTTTGGGAAACCCGTTTTCTTTTACTATATCTATGCACGTGTCTCATATAAAATAGTAGTAGTTGCATTAAAATGTTTAAAACCAATAATTAAGAATTCCTTTGATATAAGCTGCAACAAACGTTGTACACTCAGATATAATCCCTGGACATTTTCAAAGTCATTCAAGTAACTCTTAACCTACTGGCTTTAAGTTTATGACGTCCTTTCATATCATATCTGATAGTTACTAAGCGTGTAAGAACTGTAAAAAATAAAAACATTCTTTTATTAAATGATACATGGGAATTAGTGTGGCATTATATACACTTGACACTAGAATTCACCAAGATCAAAAATATACAGTTCTTAATTTTATCCGGTGGCAAAATTGCTGTTGCTATGTAAACTCCTAGATGACAGACGTTGCTATAGAAAGAAGATGTAAGATAAGATGCTACCCTGGTTCGTTGTCATAACAAATAGACATATACAATTAACCTCATGTTAAAAACTCTATTTAAATTTACTATGTACACTAATTACTGAGCTTAAAAGTTACTATTTCCCATGTTAGGACAGTCTTAACATAGATTACAATGGAAACAAAAATAAAATTGCTCTATTTGTCTCTGTTGGTAATTAAGAATTCAACTAATTGTCACAGAGCTACTCATTATGCCCCATGTAACAGCATTAAACATTCATTGTAATAGTTAAAAACATCCATACATGAAACTGAACATTTGGACTTACATGCCTTGGTTACAATGCAATCCACCTTACTGTAAATGTTAACTAGTATTAGGACTTCATTGACACGGCTAAGTCCATTACTGTGAAGTCGTTAGTTGGGGTCTATTTTGATGGGTTTTAATTGTTAACTGAACCAAAACGTTAAATGTCAAGTTTTTAGATTATTTTACATCATGGGTATTTAATGTTGAATATCCAAATTGATGTATCCTTGACGATGTCTTCTCCAAGTTAATCACAAGGTTTTATGGCAATGAAAATTAACTATTTCACAAAAATCTAACACGATCATTTAGTAAAATACTATTTGTTTTGAATGTTTGTATCTTAGGAGTTGCTAAGAAAATGTTTGTTGCTGGATGTAAAGTAAAAGAGTTACTCAGCGTTGCTATGTGACTTAGTGTTGCCTTTAGTTTTCCAATGTCTCATGCATGTATCGTATTTAAAGCAATGATTCATCTTAGCAACTACGCAGTGGTTACGAAATGTTCCTTTGTCTTGTTAGTGGTACAACTGTACGAGATAAGGATTTAGAAGCCAACTTTCATGGATGCAAATGCTCAATATTTGACGAGTGAAGCCTTGAACTTGGCATTACAGTCATCAGCAATTGTGTGAGCTCTGGTATGAAATAAGTTGTTGTTTACTAGAGTTGTGCTCCTTTGTTTAGTACATGTACAGATGAAGCTCTGTGTAAGAATTATGGTCCTTTAGTGTCCCAAAACAGAACTTTGTTTTGAGAACTTGTTCATGTACAATATCAGGTGTAGTTGGTTTTGATTGTTTAAGCCTTCTGTTCTGTTCTTGTAATTCTTAGGGGTCTGCCATGCTGCCTTTTGTCCTGCCAGCCTGGGACTACAAAGATTTGTCTGTCCGTGCCATTGATAATGTTCTGTATCTTATATAAACTCATCTTTCCTATTTAAGTTTAAAGTTAGATAATATGCTATCATGACTTTTAACCATTCAGTGTTTTTAGGTGTTTCTTCTTTTGTCCAACGTAATTAATTATCATTGATGCCGGAAATCATTAACAATATTAAATATAGCATTGCTTTTTGAAGGAAGTAACTACGTCTATTACTGCCACGTGACTTGACCATGAGTGATAAAAGGTTACCGTGTACGTGTGAAACTTCGTAACTCATCGCTGATTGTTCATGGCTCATGGTACATTCTCTGACAGGGAGCTGTGTGGATAGTACCGATTGTATGCCTCACTATAACACTAGACTCATAACAGGAGGGAAAACGATCATTGAACATCTGGCCAAGGCTTTGGGTTCTCTGTACTGACGTAACGTGTCATCTGATCACAGCTTAATGCACAGAAACACAAACCCTCCATTTAAGGCAGGTTTAGATGTAAGGAGAGACAGTTTTTGTGTAGTACGCTTCGATAAGTTGATATGTGAAACACCATGGCCATTGGAACTTTCTATAGCACATACGATACTTTTGGGATAGTTGTATATACGCCCAGATGTACCCTACGGCGTGAAAGAATAAAGTTAACACGAGAACGGCTGATCAGATCACAACTGTTTTTGTTATTGTACGCTGTTTGCAAATGGTATTCAGGGAGTATAGGGGTAAAGTTACATTTAATGGTATACAGTGCACATGATGTCCTTGATTGGTAATTAAATGGTAAATTATGCAAGCTCTTAATAGAAAGGTTCCTAGTTGTAAGTGATATCTAAATATGCTTCTTTTTATTGATACATATTTTCATTGTGATGAAAAATGAAATGAGATTTCTCATGCCAACATCAAAAAACAATAACAAATATCTGCAATGATAGTACCAATATAAACTTTGGGTCAATCAAATCAATATTTCCGACTGTTTCCTTCAGTTTATTGATTATGAGTCCGACTAAATCTCACTTTTCACTCTCTTCACTTTCACAGCAAGTACACTTGACATTTGTATAGGTAAACTAATTTATATGCAAACGTTTGCAATGTTGTTATTGTTGTTCACCCCTGTGAAGGTATATCAAACATTTTGGACTCTGGTTGAATTTTTAATCACTGAAACAGGACTGGTACTGTTATGGCAAAGGTGTTTAAAACAATAGACGTTTGACTCATACTTTCCTTGACTGTGGTTGGACACTGGACATGTGTATAGGCTGGTCACGTATTAAGGAAGTACTACAAGTCACAAGTGTGATTGCTACAGGTTCTCTAGTTTACATCCAAGACCACACAAACAGGAGCATTGGTACCAACTAGGACTGTCATGTTCACAGAGTTGTGTACATGTGCACAAGACCACCAATATTTAGCACAGCTTCATGTGTACATTGTTGAAGAATAGCTGTTGAGGAGGATTCTTAGTTGGAGATTTTATGACAGCACTGTGACAATGATGACTGTTGAATTGATGCTTGTTAAATCTCTACAATATTTCTATCAATTTAGTGTTTCATCTATAATCAAAGTTGTTTATGGACACATGTAATGTTTACTACCCTTGTGCGGACAATGTTGTCTTTGTGTATATTGTTATAACTTTTTCTATAATTTTAATGAATAAATTAAATAGATTCAGACTAAATGTCCTTGTTCAGAAGAGTCTTGCCTGATGAACCTGCTGACCGTTCATGGACTAGCATTTTATAGATCAATCTTAGCAATAGTCAGGAACAGATGAAAGTAGAAACACCACATAGCACATTATTGCATTTATTCATCTACTGTAAGCAGTCAGTCATTGCTGCAAACTTTTCCATTACGCTCAATCGGCACAACATCACCTCCTTGTATGAAACTTTAAACTTACTCCCATAACGTGAAACACAATCTATGAGAAGTCTTATGTAAATGAGTCTCTGGACAATACACAAGTGATGAAAACACTCATGTAATAGTATCTAAAACAGGAACTGTAACTGAAGATATGATGTAACATACACTCAATAAAGTTGTATAATTATGCTTATAAGGTGTGTGTGTGCGTGCATGCGTGCGTGTGTGTGTGTGTGTGTGTTATACTATAGTACTAGAAGAGGATTTTTGTTGTAGAATATTATGTAAAATGTTGTGATACATTCAGCGTGCCTGCAATAAACTTCAATCAAAGACTGCTTCAAGCGCTTGTGTAGCTGACTTGAAACACAACAATAGAAGAATTTTAAACCCAATTTAAAATGAAGATTTAATTTGCCAATGCTTTTATTTTAAGATCTGCATCAAACTCACTTACAATATGTTAGTCCATAAGTACCGGGTACAAGAATATATATTGCCCAAGTACACAAAAGGACAAGTTTTAAAGTTGCAAGTCCTTCACTGCATTGACTCAAATTAAACATTTGAAGGGTAATGAATAATGAAGAATAGAAGAACCATTTATGCAGTACATGTACAATTAAACTATCATAGATAATACTAGGCTCAATTATAGCCAATCTGATACTGCTCTTTGAATAGTTTATAGATGTTATAGTTATACCTTGACCTTCATTAACTTTAGCCACAAGTGAGCCAATCAAATATGGACACAGCTCTGATCGCAGAGTATTTAAATCTGCAGACTCTATTTATTTTTTATCTTAGTAAACAGTTGTACTTACCACACGGCTGAACACCTTAACTATCAGATACAAGCTTAGCAAGTTTCATAATTTGCAGACAATTTGAAAAGTCCAACTATTTGATAGCCGGTAGTTTTTTGTTATTCTAATGAAGCTAAGGTCGTGTTCTTAGTTGAATATGAGACCTACAAGGAAATAGGGGGTACTGTTTTTGTAATAATTTATGAATTGATGCGGAAAACAAAAATGGACATTAGTGGTGAGTGATAAAAGAGCTGATAGGACAGCTTTACATCCATACAATGTTGTATCCTTTTAGACTTGGGGCAGAAATAAACACACAGTCCTAAGGGTGAACATCATGAATTATTCGCAGACATTAAGATGATTCAAAATAATAAAACTTTAATAACGGAAATAGAATGGTGTAAAAAGCCAGTCATATCTGATCTCTTTCCTACAGATACATTCAACAAGGATGCCATGGTGTTAAGAAATGGCTTGTTTTTATATTATTTATTTTTTTAATGTCTGGCATAGTTGGGTGAACGACCAACAGTTATGTAAAGTAAGGTTAGAAGATATTGTCCTTATATTGTTCTCATCTTTCCAGACAAGAGGTGTTCATTAATTAGCTATAATGTCCTTGAATTGATCAGTTATGTCTAGAGGTGTAGGTGTTATTCACCATGCATGGTTTGTTTACACGTGCATTGGAAATAGTCTTTCTGTGATGGAATTTTTCATAGAGTTGC
>ENA-OREC01002001-OREC01002001.1-marine-metagenome-genome-assembly--contig:-NODE-2001-length-10885-cov-13.991025_pt1 | contig 10885 bp, 7 predicted proteins | sample MGYA00248626_ERZ508543 | MGnify/ENA primary metagenome ERZ508543 (study PRJEB26211, sample SAMN05518279) | marine metagenome | isolation source: Puget Sound, Washington, USA | host: Bankia setacea... | reverse complement strand
ATTATGTACACAAACAGATACAGTCATATGATTTGTTGTTGATACAATGTAACTGTGCAGTAGATATACTCATATAGTAATCAATGGAAAAAGCAAAACAGATATAGAATCTAGTAAAGAAGGATCATGGTAATCGTAGGTTCAAGATTGTGTATCTGTAAGCACTAATCTGTTACATCTGGATAAGTGGTCATCAATAGAAACTTTATGAAAATGTAATCTTATCTAATTTTCAGTGTATTATTTACCTGTAAGGTGTACTGTTATACATAAATGTCCCTTGTCTCTTATAGTTGCAATGTTGTGGAGTAGACAATCACACAGACTGGCACTATATACCTGCATGGCCAACCAAACGCAATGTGCCATCATCATGTTGTATCTCACCTACACAAAACTGTGGTCAGGCAGATAGTGATGCACTGCTATATACAAGGGTAAATGTGCTGTGTGAATGATGGCTTTAGTTTATGATATAACCAGTCTTATTTTTATTTTTGTGTTTGCTTTAAAATAGGTTTGCTGATATGAAGAGTTACTTTCTAAGACTTATCTTCTTGTGTCCATTCATACAGTAGCAGTTTGTTAAGGGTTAGATGCCCATTTCAGTACATTTAATGCAGTCAATGTGTCCATACAGTGATACATGCTTTTCTGTAATGTTTTATTTACTTTGATGAATAAGGGAGCTTATTTGACATAAATGTCATTCCCATTATCTGCCGAAATCCTCTTTGTGTGAGCAATGAATAGATAAATTTCTTGCTCAAGGAAACAGCGGGAGCCTTTGATGGGGTTCAAACTTGTATCTGACTGAATACAGAGTCAGAGACATTCTAAACTTACTTGCCTAAATTGTACTGAGCCTTTACATTATTTTCCATTACAGGGATGTTTAGGAGAAGTAAAGTATTGGTTTATGAAGAACATGTACACACTAGGGTTACTAGCTCTAGCATTAGCAGTGCTTCAGGTATGTATATATCTACTTGTTACATGGTAAACAAATATGACAAGGAAACAGTTCAAATTGTGAACCTTTGTTATATATGTGTGAGCCATTTTCCTCTAAAACAACATTTTAGTATCTTAGTGTTTCTATAGAATTTGTAATTTCTGAATTTGAATGTTTCTAGATAGCATACACTCAAATATTACACCACAGAAATTGTATGGCTTTGTATAGTAAAACTTTTCAAGACCTCATGTTTGACTTTGTATATGTAGGTGAATTTCCCTTTTATTTATTAAACTCATAGTACTGTTATTCAACCACACCACCAAGTTGTGAATTTATATATTTCTTTGTGTTTACTTCCAGGTTTTATCAATGGCAGCAGCTATTACAATGTTTTGTTGCCTGAAGAAGAAACCGTCCAATCTGTGCTAGATATACATAGGCAGACTTTAAATATCCAGTAGAAAGTATCACAGCACCTTGATATAAACAATCTCGTAATTTAAGCCAGAGATCTGAGGACAACAGCCGGTGAAGACATTTCCTTTATTTCGGACTAAACAGCAGAACATAATCACTTGCTGGAGACATACTGTAGATACAGTGTACCGGTAGTTAGTACAACGGGCAGCTCAAAATGTTTCTTTCCATGGACGTTATGTAATTTGTTGGCAAACTGTGTATGTAGGGAACAGAGTCATATAAAATCATATTAACGCTTGTAGTATTCGTCATTAGTAAAGATTAATCAAGATATGTGTAAGAGAAGTTGGGTACGAAAAAGCAGAAAAGATTAAAACATGAAATCATTGAGAATAGTTTACAAAAATACTATTTTTTTACTAATTTGAAATACTTAGTCTTTGTAGTCTTAGGTGGTCCTGGATGATGTTTAAGCCTAATGCACTAATAATGTATCTATTAACTATAATAAAACTTGATTTTCAATCCATAGTTCCACTTGAAAATATATACATGTATTAGTAGCATGTTGGGGTTGTGAAGCATTAAATAAGATATTCGCTTTTGATGCATGTAATTTGTATGCTTAAATCTAAATCAATGATTGGTATGACAATAAATGTTCTTCATGTTTTAATCACATTGATTATGTTGGTATACTTTGTGTAGGAAGGGTTGTACTTATATATTATACATACATTTATATATATCCATAGAGCTGTGTGATAGAAAGCTAGGAACAAATTACAATATGTATGATTGAATTGTCAATTATTTGAATCCAGCGTTTATGTGTATAGCAATATTTATATAAGCCAGTCAGAATGGTCTCAGCTTTAAGCCTTCACAAATGTACTTGTATCTTTGCTTGTTTGGAAAAAAGTCATGCAGTGTACATGTGTATTACCAAAAAGAAGCTGTTTCGCTCTTATTTCTTGCTTTTTGGGAACTACAGGTATTAACATTCTTTTGGATTTTGGGGAAAACTTTTGTTGTTTTATGTTTAAATGTTTTAATCATCTTTACATTAAATGTGGTTGTTATGGTAAAATTCAATGCATTTATATCCTTTGGTTTGTGTAACACTACTGCAATTCTAGTTTACATACCGTACTTATAAACATAAATGTACATGTATTGCCATATGAAAATTTGTATTTTTGCTAAAAAATAAAATACCAAATGAAAGTACAATGTACTCCTTCATTCCTTGCATTGTTCAATAAGAAGGTAATCTGATAAGTGATGGATCCAGTATTTGCATTATGTTGATGACTTCTAGATGAATCCAACACACTATGATTACAAAATACCTTCATGATGTGCACAAAACATGGGTTGATATCAAGTAAAAGCCAATAGAATAATTAGTTTTAAAGTATTTTATTTCTGTTTACTATAATAAAATCAATAAATAACATAAATGAATATGACAAAAGGTATATAAATTGGTCCTTAGTACAGGTTCTAGTGAATGCATTGGTCCAAGTACATGGATTGCAGGTCCAGGATTTCACTAACAGGTTCTTATACGTAGTCCAGGATTTCACTGACAGAATAAGTCCAGAACTTCACTGACACAATCATTATCATATAAACAATAAAAGGCAACCTTAGTTGAGCACAAGAAAGATAACAAACATTCCAGAATATCTTGGCATATGAAAGACTGGAAGTGACGGATTGCGTGTTTTGTGCACTACTCAATATAGATGAAAAAGCATTTATTTTGATACAGGTTTAAGAAATACAGTGTACATGTATTTTAAATGAAATTTAGTCCATATTAAAAGGGACGTGTATAATATAGCATGTTCTTTAAATTTTATAAGATTATTCATTACAAAATATTAAACTATTATATATTTAAGGTAAATGAACCTAAATTTGATGGCAAACGCATGAGAAACAAGTTAAGCATACCTTATATTGATATTCTCAATAGGAAAGCATCTATATAGTGAATACAAGTGCTCTGAAATCACATAAACATTTCCATTTTGTTCAGATGGCATATTTTTGTTCATTAACATGTAGTATAACAGGGTAGTGTTTAAGTCCCATATATTATTTTTACCATCTTACATAAAGTGTAATTTAATGTTAACTTTTATATAACAAGTAGAAATGTAATACATGAGCATTTTGCCAACTTAATAACATTTCCAAATTGAGTTTCATTTATGTTTATATGAAATTAAACTTCAACATATTCATAAGATTGAAGCTTGGTTTGCATTCCACTTGTTTCATGTCGCTTCTCGGGTTTTAATAAATGTATGTGATATAAAAATAATGGTAATAGTAATACAACATCAAAAACAAGGGTATATGTGTCAAAATGAAAATCAAAGAATAAATACGAGCGCATTTTGTAGTCTTGCTGCTCTCCTAATTCATGTACAGGTACCTTTAGAAGGCCAGAAAATGGGATAATGAAACTGATTGTATTTGATAAAGGCAAGTAACAAAGCTCTAGTCTTCCTTCTCTTCACGTTCATCATGCGCTCTTTGTATATCTTCTTTTTCTTCCTCAGACAGGTTTTCATAATGTTTCATGAACATAAAGAAACCGAAGATAAGGGTAACATTGTCTGACACGAGTCTAAACTGGTTCCAATATGACATTCCTCTGTATGACCAGAACCAGAAGCGCATGTCTACCACGCATGTGAGGAAACTTAAAGTAAACGCCATCGACATTGATATATCCTTTAGGAAGTAACCAGACAAAAAGCAAATCCCGGCACTTCCATACATGAGAGTGAAGAAGTATCTAGCGTAGTTTCCTCCTGGCACTAAATCCATTATGGCTTTCTTGTCCTCGTAGCTTTCATTCATGAGATATGCTTGAGCAATAAGGTATACAGCGATACAAAGTTCCCCTAATCTAGGCAATAACTTGGATGTCCTCTTGCTTTTGATGAAGGCATAAATTAAATAAACTCCTAGACAACCTAGATGACGACTACTGATACGATTCTGAAAATAGAAAGTAGGGCATTCTTGAAACAACAATAATAATAAACAACATAATAATTAAGGAAAAAATAGTTTTTTGTGTTGATATATGTTGACAAAACATTGATATAGACCTAGAAACTGTGCAATGTGTAAATCAAATGAAACTAGATTGAATACCGTAAGTTATTTGGTTACTTGTAAGAACGATGATAAAAGTGAAGAAGTATTAGTTATATTCAGCTACTTACTCTGACATGTTTGGAAAAGTTGAACTGTTTATTTGTATAAGCATTCAATGCCAAGTATGTCAGAACCATACAGTAAATCAGTGAGGCATGTTTTAGTTTCATCTTAAATGACATCAGAAGACCTGCTATGGCACACATTCCAGCAACTGTGTAGATGATGTTTGGATGCATTGGAGGAAACCTGGAAAAAGGCAATACAATGTAGTACATAAACAGCTATCAACAGGTTTCCATATAATTAGTAAACCTATATGATATATGTTACACAAATTATAAATAAATTAATGAGCAATGATTTTTTTTGGAAATGACAGACTGTTGGAAGATAGATAGTATATGTACTTTAATATGTAGGGGGTTGCAGTACGTAAACGCCAGTCCGCGTTTTATACCGTTCTGTTCGATATATTATAACGAAATCGTGCGTTTCACACCTCTAAGGTTTGGCAATTTTTTGAATGGGTGGCCGACTTACTTTTCCATTTTTAAAGCCCTTTCTGCTAACAGCATCAATAGTGTCAACGCCTGTACATACGGAAATTTCCTCAAGAAAAACTCCGGAACGGCCCATACCATTCCCGATATGGAGGTCGCCATCTTGGTAAAATACAGTTCCGGATTCTGCCATAGGTCAGAAAAGCGTAGACGAAATTTTATTGGTGGAGTTTTCGATTCGCCGGATCTGAAAAAAAGATTGAGGAAAATGTCAAATACTAAAAAAGCGTGTACAATATATATGAGCAGAGCACTGCCTTCCAGAGTAGTCAGCACATGTATTTAAGACTCGATATATCAGACAGCGTTCATTAGATCAAGGACCTATACATTAATGTCCGTGATTAGATTACATATTGCAGGTACATGCTTCCTTTTTCTCCAAACATATTTATTGGCAGTAGATCTACATATATAGCGCACATGCAGAGATAAATCATCTTTCACGTTCCGTCATACTATGTATATAAAAATAAAAGTTCACAATTTAAGGCCGGAGTTCACACATTAAGAGAAATGAATGTTCACGAGTCGTGAGTTAGAGCTGAACTCTTTTAGTACATCTACATTTATCACAACCAATAGTGTTTTTTGTTTGTTTTTCTTGTCATTTTTTTTAATAACACCAGAAGCCAGAATTCATCATATATAGATTCTTTCAGTGGAAAACAGGTTAAAAAGCGAAGATTATATAGTATTAACAAAAGAAGCCAAACTATAATGAATGAAACCACGTACCTATGGTTTATAGGTCTGTGATGAAACGTATGCTAGATGAAATATATCGACACGATTATTAACGTCTTACACACATATTCATGCTTGATATGTATACGTAAACTAATGGTTAAATATGAAACCTCCCCGAGTAGCATTTATATAGTTATACAAATGCTAGTTTTGAGTTACCAAATTAATGTAATCACCTAACAATGTCATGGACCTATGGTTTATAGGTGCGTGACAACGCTAAATACGCAAATTAGATTTCGCTAGAACACAATATAGGCAATCAACAATTTTTTAAAAGATACAACACATTTAGAAACAAATCTTAGTGATCATATCATACATACTTTGAAGATTCCTTTTTCTTCCCCATTGTCGATCGTCTCTTGTTTCGTGGTCGAATGGTGTAAACTAAATGATGCAGGTAGTGAACGTTAGATGGGCGGAAGTTATAAACGGAAATAGTTCGACCTGTTGAAAAATTGCTCGGAGCAGTTACCTCATCACCGCTATATATCCAGCACAACTTGCCTGTCATCACTTCAATGGGTATAGGTGGTAAATGTTTTCTTAACGATACACTTGTCACAAAGTTAGACAATCACGTAGCAAATAAAACGATGGTAATAGAAATGCATGGCTCAATTTTAAGCAAGTATATATAATATACCTTTAAGTACTACACAAATCAAGAGTTTGTCCTGTCGCAGCGGAATTACCAGTCCACGAGTATAACTTTACTAAGATGGCTAAATAATTTTTTTTAACATGTAAAGTGCTTGAAGAAACGTTACAATTATAATATGGTGAAGTCTTTGGAGATATGTTTGCGACGGTATTAAATCACATCAAGTTGTTTTCATCATTTTCTTTGTCTGCTATGATGAAGCATACAATCCACCAACATGTACGTATTTTCAATCAGTTAGTACAGGGCCTCTATGTAACGGACCTTCAAGTAGCAGCATGCAAGTAGGCCTATGCTATGTATACGTGTTGAGACTGGGGTATGAGCCCGAAACTTTGAAAGTCGTGGTGAATGTTGTATGCTTGAGTCAAAACAAATCTTGACTTGATGAATGGCAACACCAATAGTGGTTATGACTATCTTTGCAAACAGCAATACAATCGATCGGTCTATCAAGTATATAGTTATTTCACTCATAGGCTTATAATTGCAGTTCTGAGAAAGCTGGACTATAGGGTCAAAATTCATGTCAATAGTTCACACTGCGTATTAATATTTTCATGCACACATTTCATTTCATGATTTATGTTGATACTTGAAATTATCAACAGCGTCGTCGTCAGTGTCTTCTTCTTCGTCGTCATCGTTTATTCGGGTTGGCCAATCATATACTCAAAATGAATTATTTTGATCACATATAGACTATTTTAGTTCCGGTAGAAATGCATTTTAACCGGACATACATAACAGCATAACTGCACATAAAATACTTTTTTCCTGATGTGAATATACTTTATCCGCCGCTTATATTAAGAAAGATGGTCAACCGTAATAGCTATCGCTGGCCCAGCTTGTGTGATATACGATAGTGTCGCCTGACCGTAATATTTCTGGTTCCCAGTAATTTTAAAAGTGGTGGAACCAGTTTATCGAATTGTTTACATCATGGCGGCCAAAACGAAAATGGGTCGGAGCATGTCTTTGTTAAAAATTGTTTGCGTATTTTTAATGATTTTGTTTCTATTCATAGACATCGGTGACTCTGCAACAACAACACCAGCCCCCACTACAACTACAGTACCTTCAACGACCACGGTCGCCGCTACAACAATAAACGCTACAACGGCAGGACCGACAACCACAACTGATCCACCAACTACAACCACAACCCTACCACCTACAACAACCATTGCACCAGATCAACCAAGAACACAAATAGGAGATACAGGTAGCATTATAATAGTCAATAATTATCACAGTTATTGTCAGTTCAATGAGTCATTTTTCAAATGAATTAACTTTACCAACTGTAGGCTACCAAATAATTCATGTTGTCCTATTCAAGTCTAAGCATTGCCTTATGAGTCCACATAGCGCCGATTGTTCGTTTTTCACTTTGCCACTGCGGACAAAGTTTATCCTGCGCGGACAATTGTGTGGGGACAGCAAGCAAACTGTCGCTGTGATCATCCGCTAAGTTTCCGCGAGACAGACTGCAGGGGGCAGTCGCTCTGTACCGCTGTGGCAGATTATCGTATGTGTGCATATATAAGATGAACCTTTCCCCATAATGTTAGTTTCAATATCAAGTTGTGTCTGTAACAAGGTTCATTTTGTCACTACGCACTTGGGTCGCATGAAAGCATGGGCCGCATGTAACTTACTAGACTGGGTTACATGTTTTCCTCTCCACTTCACACTTGCATACATTGTATATCGAGAATCACGGACCCGTCAAGTTGTTTTCATACATGTACATTATGGCGTCCACGGTGAAATATACATTGGAATCGATAGTCGTTCGATTGATTTGTCACTTTTTTGCATTATTTGTTCTCAAATAGAAATGATTAGGTACAAATATCTTGTCACCTGAACGAGCGGTAGTCCGCCGTGTATTTACCCCAAGTACCACCTCGACAGCACCCCGTTGCTTGAGAATCGCCCAAATGAGCGGACAATGCCGCGACAGAGTGGCTGTCCGTGCTCATGGAAAATCGCGGGGTCGGGGGGCTTTGAAAAATCCCTGCTGTTTGGACTGTACAGCAACATTTCAGGCTTGTCAGAAAGCTGATGAAATTTTCTAAACTATTACCATATTTTAAACTGTTGTGACTTATCATTGTATCGTGTCTGACAAAGAATTACTAGTGATTCGCCACAATAACGATTCGCCACATAACGAATGGCCACAGTTGAATAACGATTCGCCACAGTTGTTAATAAGTATGATTAAATATGACATATTTGTTACATGCTAATAAGTTTCAAATAACACCATACCAAAGCTGATTCAGTTCAAAAAGATGCGTTGACTAAATAATAATAATTGAATCACAGAATGAGGATTATAGTAAGTCATGTTTAATATTTTATAAAGTTTGGGCATGAAATTACAAGACAGTGGTCGTATTTAAATTGTTTTTCTTTATAATATTCATCTATATCAATTGTGATTTATACAATCATAAATGTGTTCATAAGTAATTAATGAAGTAAGTAAGCGAATTTGCGGCAATCAATTATTGCTAATTGCCTCAATGTACATTACTATTAATTATGGCCGAACAATTCCGTTAACCAGAGAAAATGCTGCAGTTTGTCAAATTAATGACATTGGAAATATCCTTTAAAAGTTTGTGTAATCAAACAATTTTGAGTGATGTATGACAAGTTCACGTTTTCATTGATAATTTTGTTTAATGACATCATTACATAAACAATTTGTTAAACAACAAGTTTTTTGTAACAGTTTTTATCAGTCAGTGATGCAGCTTATCATAAAGACCAAAGGTTGGAATTTGTTATTTCCTTATAAGTGTATCTATCTTTGATCAATGTTAATCAGTTTTGCAGTTGTTAAACTATTTTTTTTTATTGTTGCAGCACTCGGCCAGTGTCTCTGTGACTTGACAGGAAACCAGTGTGACATAAACTGTTGCTGTGATACAGATTGCTCAGCTGATGACAATTCAACGTTTAGCTGTAACCCTGTATCTGTTGTGTAAGTATTGTTAGATGTCTCTTAGTTAACTGATGTAATATGTGACTATTTCTCTTTGGATTATAGTATCTAAAAGCTGGTATTACGATATATGTACAGAGTTTTTCTGCCTATCAAATTAGACACAGGTAAAATATGTTCAGAGCTTTTCATTCAAAAGCTGGAGAAGAGTCTTTCTTGGTCCTGTAGTAAATATTGTATTGTGTAAAACGAGAAAAGGGGAAACAAAAACATGTTGTAACTGCCTTAGATGGAGGTAATAATGCATGATTTTTAAACATTTTCCCCCAACTATATGGAATCTTTAAACACTTAGACTTAAATAAGGAGGAAACCTCCTGATGGCCTAAATATCCCTTTTTTTGTTTGTTTCTGTCAAAGTTAAATGTTCTGAGACTGCCAAATCAATTCCAGATGTGATATATATTACCAAAACAATGTTGTTAAGACTTGTTTTCATTCTTTTAGAATTGACAACAAGAAATGTTTCCAAGAGCAGCTGTTTCTTTTCACAAATTCGCCAGCAGAGACAAGGACAGAAGGTGGACTTTTCTGTATCTACTTTGACAACTGTAAGTGTCCATATGTTATAGTATAGACATCCACAAAATATGAGTTGAGTATTGATTAGAAGTAATGTACTCTAACGAAAGAAACGTTTGTAAGCATTATTGAATTGATGTGCAAACAATTACAGACTTCAATATGTATGATGTTGTTTGTGCAGAGAAAAAAAAACTGGTCAACATTTGAATAATTTTCTCTATGTTTCTGTAAGCTTACAACACTTATTTTATGAAATATTTTACATTTCTAAAATAGACATACTTGGTGAAACTAACATTGAAACTTAAATTGCCATGACTTGCTTGATCTTATGCACTTCTAAACTAAATCACACCAAAGTGACTGATGCATAACAACTTTGTTATAAATGGTATGTCTTGTACATTTTATCATTTTTACAGAAGATTGAATTAACTTATAACAGTGAAACTATTCACATTTAATTCTAATTATATTCATTTTCAGATGTAAATTCATACATAGATCAACCTATATATTGTATGGAACTTTTGTTCTATTCCACTAGTTCAATGTTTTAGCTTCACAGCATGTAAAAGTTCTTGACGTTTAGTGTTTAAAGAGTTCATATTTTAGTATATACTCCATGTGACCATTAGTAAATGTTACTATTTTGTTTGCTTGTTCTCCATTGAAGTTTGCCTTAGATAGTTTTAATGTTAAATCCACTTGTATGACATAAAATCTGAAAACTGAAACAGATTTTAATACTGATTGATGGGTAAATAATGAACACTTCACAAAATAGAATA
>ENA-OREC01002000-OREC01002000.1-marine-metagenome-genome-assembly--contig:-NODE-2000-length-10887-cov-14.268363_pt1 | contig 10887 bp, 3 predicted proteins | sample MGYA00248626_ERZ508543 | MGnify/ENA primary metagenome ERZ508543 (study PRJEB26211, sample SAMN05518279) | marine metagenome | isolation source: Puget Sound, Washington, USA | host: Bankia setacea... | reverse complement strand
CATTATTACCATCCTCAAGGGAAACATACTCCATACAAAGTATTGCCAAAACATTTCCAGGAAGAATTTTTACAATTAAGAATATGGAGTTTTAACCTTACATACAGAGGGATGTACTCTTAGATAGGTTATATTTGCTTTTTTACTCAATAGCACTGAAAGAACCCTATCAATTTCACCCCTTAATATATTAAGTAAAAATTGCATTATGCCATATTGGACACAAAGAAATTGCATTTAGCATCAAATGAGTAATCAAGTTTATATAGTTTGTGCGTGACAGTGACAATTTTGGGTACCCGATTGATGCTTGAATTTTCTTGGAAACTGACCCAGAAAACAACAATTATGATCTTTATTCTTGCCAAAGGAAACAACTGCATGAGTCCTTTATGATGATGATGATGATCAAGTCTAAATTTCATGTCAGGCATGTTTACAAATTTGATATACTGCCCCTGTTGTTTAAATTGTTTAATTACATCTGCATTAACATGGTTTTTAATATGGTGGTTCAATATATATATATATAATTCACCCTCAAGTATGAAGAACAGCACACACTCTCCTGCCCTGTACATTGCCTGTTGGAACAAAAGTGAAAGAACGAAAAACTAATCATGGTTTAGATTAAGTGATAAGGAGGTATTTGTTCCCCTCACTATGCTGGCTTGTTTATCCTCTTCTAAAGCTTGTAGAGTTGCCAATATTGAAATCAATACCCCCGCCTTGTTTACATGTGCGCACACTGTAATGAAAGTTTCCCCAGTACTCTGAGATGAAAGTTACCACTCTGTAAACGTGCTTGCCCAATAAAATGTTTTCTGGAGTTTTTTGGTAAATAGTTTTCTCTTCTTTATTGGTTGTATGTTTTTCAGTAAATATTGAGCCATTCAATCAAATCTTTGTCCTTTGCAATGATGAGTGTGCAGGTCAAGTGGAGTTTGAAAAACTTGTTATGAATATTGGTAATGTCAGTTTGTACTAATATATAACGCACACTCCATTGCACTCCATTCCCCAGGAAATTATTGCCCCAGTAAACATGTGCAAAGAATGCCTTTGATGAGATTCAAACTCACACCTGACACCTATCCAACAATTATAAGTCAGATAAGCTAACCTCTGCGCTATGCCAAGCCCATTGGAAATGCTAGGTATCAATGTGGGGTAAGAACAATTTAAACAAAGATTTCCTGACCTGACATATGATTATATCACATATAAAAGTCAATGGAGGTACAAATACAAAATCAATTCTAATGTCCTGTGTTGATCACTGTGTTGTAAAAAGTAAATAAAATGGTGATACACATCTTAGATTTTCTAGATTGAACTTTGTGTGTCCAATACCATATTTTGACTTGAAATAGATGTACTATCTACCTGTGTTTCCAGAGTATAAACTTACAACCATTTGACTTTTGACGATATGCATTGTACGCCATCTTGATTTGTCCTCACCTTCCAACATTCTAAACTGAGATAAAACAAATGTCAAATCCATTATTACAAATTAAACACATAGTTTTACAAACACCCTTATAACTTAGTACCGGCTACATCCAGGAACTTATTGGTTTAATATATTAAGCAGAAATATGGACATCTCTATTGTACAAAGAAATAAAACCCATAAACCAGCCAAAACCTCTACTGTCAGGATCACCATAGAGGCTTAGTTCACCTTTTTACTCAGTATTTAATGGTAGGTGATATTCTGTGAACACAAACCAGAACCAGTATTGATTGCGTTGTTTTCTGTAATCGTTATCGACAGTTATATGAAGCACTAGCTTCTGTTTACATTGTCAGTGATTGTATTGGGAGCCTGTACTGTCTGGAAATACAGACTGCAGATCAAATTGAATGTGACTTATAGATCTGTCAAAAGATTCTTTTATCTCTAGAGTGTTTGTGCCATTGTAGTACCTGGCCTGAAGAACTCTCAAAATATGAGATTTACAACACTGTTCATTGAACACAGAAAATCGAAAAAAATGTCTGTGTCATAGAAAAAATGCAGAATTATCAAAGCCTGGTCGTCTGCTGTCTGTATTGCTGGATTCATTACTTTTAACTCTTAAGAGAATGAGATAGATATTAAGTTGTGTTTTCCTTTACAAAGATCTCCAAGGAAATTTGACTAGTACTGGTCTTAAAACATGTTATTGTACTGTGTTCCCTGACTATTTCTGAATTCATACATGTAGTTTGATTGTTTACCAGTTGTTGTTTGCACTTTTGACAAGTTTCATCCCATTTTACACTTTGTACTTCAAGTAATCTTGACCTTCAAATGACCTTGACCCAATTAATGTAAAATGTTAATATTCTCAAAAACTTGTGATAGAAAGCATTACACATTGGAACCTGCTATTAGTCATTTCACAATTATTTATTGAGAGATCATAACTATAGAACCTTTAAATTATAGCTATTATATTCTGAACAAGTTTGAGCACCTGAGTTTATGATTGTTAAAGAAAGTGCAAGAGGTAACATATATCGCTTTGCATTTCATTTTCAATAGTAATTACTGTTAACTACATGACTGTATACTATACATTATACACTATATTTTACTTTAAATTGATATTCTTTGATATTTTGATTGTTGAATTGGCTGAAAATTCCTAGAACATTAGAAATCATTTTTCTTCAATATTGCTGTCATCCTTTCGAGGGTTTAGCACAGCACTGTGATAGCTTGTATAGCTAATAGGACAAGATACCTGTGTTCTATAGTCCTTGAGTTTGCTATGGTGTCATAGTTCTCCTACAGTGTTTCTGTATTTGTAATTATGTGAACAAAGTTACATAGATCATATTTTTTGTCAGGAAGGGCGGATAATATCTAAAAAACAATCATAATTCCAATGTTTTACTGTCAGGGTTTTTGCTTGATTTACCTGTTACAGCTATTATTTGTGTTGATCTGGGGGGGTTTCTGAGAATAAGCGAAAGGGAAGAAAATCATAATGTTTCAATGTTGTTTTGTGTGTGACTGTTTTTGCTTTGATTTATGTCCCAAAATAATGTGTTATTCATTACCCTACATAATAGTATAACATGTTTTCTAATGATTGTTTTCCAAAATGGTATAGTTGTGTTTCCATTTGACTTGTTAATATCGGCTTAAAGTTAATGTTGTTATTGGATAATTTGAAGTTTTGTTAAAAATGTGTTCTTGTTCTAATACAATTGAAGTGATTTTATAGAAAAGTTTGTGGGCCTTCAATAGACAGTGTAAACAGCTGATTACCTGTAGGAATGTTCCTGATTGTCTCCACATTGCTAGTCTCTGATCTGACCCAACTCCCCCCACATGCTTACACACATTCTTACCTCTAAACACTCTCTCTCTTTATAACCTATGTGTAGTATTTTATAGTCCTGTAATAGCTGATATAATGGCCTTGTCCTATAAGACTTTCAACTTTCACTTTTACCTGGGCAAGTAATTAGCAGACTGATTACCTGGAAATGATTATTGCTCCTTAAACTCAGTGCCACAGTGCACTGTATTATCTTTTACCATTATAATAGCTTTACATCAGTTTTGCATCAATTTTTCAGTTTTTGTTCACTTTTTAAGTATTTTGTTTAATATGTTACTGAAAAATTTAGTAGGGACAAATATTGTCTACTGTTGTTTGAAAATTGTTATCAGTTGACAACAGAATGTTGGCTATAGATTGTTTAGCTGTGTTGATACATAATCCAAAACTAGAATGCATTAATTTTGATTAATTGCCAAAAATATTTTACTCATTCATTTGAACTCCTTCAAAACAACCAAACCCCCCCTCCCTCTCTCCTGAAATAAGTAAATAAATAAATAAATACAATCTAGTTAATAAAAAGAAGACATAACATATGAAAAGGTGGATAAAGAAGAAATTGAATTAAAATAAGAAAATAAGGTAATTAGGAATGAAAATGAAAAAAGAAACAAAAACATAAGAAAGACATGAAAACATGTGAAAACGAACATGAAATTCTTAATACTCATAATCTATGGATCCTCGATGATGAACAATTCTGGCAAAATAGGCAAATTAAGTTGTAAAATTAAGTTATTGCAAATTTGACTCAATGCTAAGTACTTAAGCATCTTTATAGCATGTTAATATAGTTATAGTATCAATAGCAGAAGTTAGTATTCATATTAACTGCAGAATAATGATTGTTTACTGCAAACTCATTGACATTAATTGCACTGTAATACATTGTTATGGCAAACTGTATCTGGTAATAGTAACAGAAGACTACAACAACAGAGGCATTTGTAGCAGTTTAATACATTGTTAAGTATTCAGGAACTGTATCCAGTTATAACATTTGATATGAACAGTTAAGTACTGCACACTTATTGATAACCTCAGGGCCCAATTTCCTAATGAAGGATTTACCCTCAGTGTTAATCCTTATGATGATGTTTATGTAGAATCATAGGTAAACTATATTATTCTGCTTTAAACATTCCTGATAACATTGTTTGAAATATTTATAATTTTGCATGAAGTCTATTGGATTAAATTTAAGCCGGATTAAAGTATTATGAAATTGGGCCCAGGATAAACTATTTCTAAGCCTAAACTGTACTAGGTTAATAGCATTTTGGGGAATTGGACTTGAAAAAGATGTGCCTGTCAGCTATGTTATTGCCTTTGTAGCAGTTTGACACTAATGTTTCAAGTCAAAATTAAAAACAGTAAAATGCATGCACTTGTTAATCCATTTTTTGAGTTGTGGAGGCTTGAAGAAGTGGTTCCATATGCAGTTATACCTGTTATTATGTTGTATTCCATGGGTCACATGATTGAAGTGGTGTAATGAACTTACGAGTGTCTGGTCAATGTTTCCATACTATACTATACACTTTGAGGAGAATGATAAAAAAGGTTATGTCGTATGGATAGATAGCAAGTTTATCCCATGGTGCATCCAATTACCAGCAACCTAACTACTCAGGCCTTTAACTACTGAATAACATGCAAGTAAAAATCTTTCAAAATGATGCCAAATTTACAGCAACAATTGTATTCAATATTAATTATGTTTGTTTGATTATTGAATGTTTGGATTGTATATGTGTGTATTTGTGTACCTGCAGGTTATGTTCCTGACACTGACTCCGAGCTGGGTACTCTTACTTTGAACTCACCTCAGGATTGGACAGAAAGAGTTCTCCATAGCAACAGAAGTGAGCATGGAAACACGTTGCCAACTACTCACAAAAACAGTGTCCATGACTTCCAAGGTTGGTTTAGTTGTTTGTCATAGATGCAATAATGCTGTACTGCAAACATTCTATATTTTACGGGATACATATTTTTCCTAGATATTGTGAGCTAGCTGAACACAAAATGAAATGTAATTCAGTATGACATTGTGTATAAAGGTTTTTCAAGGCCAAATTTCATTATCAAGGATTTACGCTCAGTGTTAATCCTAATAATTAATTGCTGTTCAAATTTTGAATGATTCGCTGTGTTGTTCTAAAATATACAACTGAAGTTTATGTACATGCATAGGTAAATGATATTGTCTAGTTGTTGTTTTTTAAATTCCTGATAAGTTTTTTTGAAATATGTATAATTTTATAAACTATTTTGGATTAAGCTTAAGCCAGATTTAATTATTATGAAATCAAGCCCAGGTCTGGATTTCATAGTCACCTGTTGTTCTTACAAAAACAAATCATGTTTATATAGATTCATAGGTAAACTATATATTCTGCTTTTTACAATCCTGATAAATTTGTCTGAAATATGTATAATTTTTCTTGAAATATTTTGGATTAACTTAAGCCAGATTAAATGATTATGAAATTCAGCCCAGGTCTAGTTCTATGTAAGGACGGCATTCAATAAGCTAACCTCATGAATGTGATTCTCTCCTTACTATCACACTATTTTTGAATGGAGGATACAGCATTATTGCCATTCACTCAAACAAGGCTGTTGATATGTATATAGTGTTATAATTACTTAGTGTCATAAAGATGTAACTGTTTTTCACATATCGCTGAGAGTTACAGCAGTGTTGCTCTTCTCTCATTCAAGGTTCTTGATACAAGTTGGGTTATCATTGTCAAGTGTCATAAAGATGTAACTACTCTAAAATTTCACTGAGAGTTACATTAATATGGCTCTAGGATTGGTTTGTATTGTGGTATATAACAGATCACATATTACAAGTTTGGCAAGATGACATAAACTGTGTTGGACATTAAACTACTGCTATCCTGAGAGTCTTGTAACATATAATGGATGGTTTGCAGTGGAAGGTTATGCCATTTGTAAGTAATCAAGAGTAAGAGATAGTAGGTTAAACATAGAGCAAAGTTTGGATGGACACATACTGGATCTAAATGAGCTTAAATATAGAAATACATAGGGATTTACTGGAACTGATAGGTTATGGTACATGCTTAGCAAGATGTTCAACCGTTATTGAATATTATTATTGAAAGTAAAACTTTATAATGTGAGAATAGTTATAATGCTAAAACTGAGAGAATGTGGCTGTAGTAAAGATTTATAGATTCAATAGAAAATCGAGTAAAAATGGAAATTCAACTGACTACATATCAGAGAGTGAAAGTGAAAGGGTTGTTAATGCTATTGATTTAAGAAGAAGATGGAACCCTTTCATATTTATAAACTGAAGTAGAATTGTAAATACAACTGACTGTACATATCGAGGAGTGATAGGGAAAGGGTTCTAAGTGTTTGGGATAGAAGGATCAGATAGAATGCTGCTGCAAACGAAACTTACTCGCAGAAAAAGATCTTTCTTACCATAGAAACTACAATCAACATCCTCTCTTTCAGATGAGCATGGTAGAAAGCTGGTTCCCGCACCTGTGGAGTCTGACAGTGATTTGGGAACCATGACCGGTGACACAGACACAGAAGCTGATAGGCTGGAACCTGTCAGGTCAGAGGGCGGAGTTAGAAGGTCAGAGAGCGTTACCATGGAGAAGATTGGAGAAGATGCAACAGAATCAGAGGATGAAATCACTCAGAGGGAAAATATAAAGGTCAGATATGAATATACATGTAATTGAATGTAGAACACACACATGCACATTACCTAAAAATTGTTTGTTTTTTCGAAATGTTTTATTTAATTGATTAGCTGACTAAAGAAACCACCATTATTATCCAAGTGTCTATATAACGGTTCGTACTCACTGTAATACTGTTCAAAATGGCTTTATATTCATTGATCTATATCTACAATTTGATATTGACTTTCTGCTTCCTTAATAAACCAGTACTTAAAGCGCACACAGATTTAAGCTCAATGCTAAAGAAAGTCATAAGAGTTGATTTTATCAAGGTTTGAACTCACCCTGAACTTTTGAACCACTGATGAATGGGCCAACCTGTCAACTACCCCACCTTACTCTGCTATAATTACAAATGGTATGCAATATTTAGTAATAGTGACAAGTGTTATGGTGGAATTCCCAGGCAGATATGATGCCTCAGGTGAATAGTGTTCTACTGTCTTTCCTGTATAAACTAGGTGTGCAGTATCTTGGATTAGCTAAGTGCAGCTGCAGGACTTGTTCTACCAGTTAGGAGCATGTAATATAGAAAGTTGGTAATATTTTAAGCAATGCATGTTTTTTGTGCTATTTAGTGATATAATTTGAGTCATGGGCATGACAATTTCACTTGTCCTATCGACCTGAAGTGAGTTTTAATTGCAGGACGAGTAAAATATGGGGATGAGTTGTTTTTTGTTATTTCCAAAGTCATTGATATGTCGGACAAGTAGAGATTTTGATAATTTACGTGCACTGTTCTATAGTTCTGATCCCCTTGTTCATTTCAGAGCCTAAACAGTACCTTCTCAGCTGAGTCAAACCTTGCTGATGGAACGTTCACAGTAGATCCAGACGCTGAAGTTAGTAAAGATTTAGACTCTACCTTTACAGTGGATAACAATGGTCATGATACGGACAAGGACCTCGATACTAAAGCCGATGAAGACTCCAATAACTCTAATGTAACTGGTGAAAGTCCGGATGAAACTAATGAGTCTATTGCACTTGTGACTGTTGTAATTGAAGATAAGGACAAGGAAGGTGATAGCAATAAAGTGTCAGTGGACCAGAAAACTACAGAGAAGAAAGAAAAACAGAAAACTCCAAAGAAAAAGTTTAATGTCGTGAAGGATTTTAAGAAGCCTAATACTACTAACGTTGTGTCTAAGTTGTCGGAATATTTAAAAACACCTGTGCCAGTTAAACCAAGAGAAGATAAAAATAATACAGAAGAGGCCAAGAATAAGAGGAATTCTATGAAAGGGAAGATCGATGTGTCTAAAGTAACCAGTAAGCTCAATATTAAAAGCCTAATTGACGAACCAAAGAAGGCAAATGGTAATCATGAGAAAAAGGAATCGGAGAATGGTGAAAAAGAAAAAGAGACCCCAAAGAAGATGGTCAAAAGGACTCCACCAAAGAGTAAGTGGGATGCAATTATGTCCAAGATTGAAGTAAGTAAGGATACAGAGAAGCCTAAACCCGAAGTTAAGAGTAAGCTACAGGAGATTTTACATGCTCCCCCGCCACCACCACCACCTAAGAAAGAGGAGCCCCCAAAACCAAAAAAGAAGATATCTAAAGCAATACCAGATTATAGTAAAGTGCAAAGTAAGTTGAAGTACACTGCCCCTCCGGCGCCTCCAAAACCAAAGGAAGAAAACCCAGCAAAAAACAGAAATCGGCGGAGTGCAGGGTCTCCAAATGGGTCTAAAACTGCGTCCCCAAACAGATCTATAGTCGCGAAAAATACAAAAAACCCTGGATCACCTAGTCGAGCAAAGTCAGACATGACAAAAAAGCTAGACAGTTCAAAAGATTCAAACCACTTGGGAGTTAAGGATAATGTAGAGAGAGGACGTGAGAGAAGGTTGAGTAAAATTCAGAATGAACGTGTGAGAAGTTTGTCTGGAGATAGTTCAGTGAAAAGACCAGAGATAAGGGACATGGCTGTGCATATAGATTTAGGGGACTCGTTGGATGGTAGAGGGACTGGATCTTTGTTGAGTTCCTGCCAGAGTTCTTGTCAGAGCAGTAGGACAGACATGAGCACAACGGAAGAAGACCTTTACCACAAACGTAAGTTTAACATTAATTGTTTTTTTTTAAAGATTATCCAATATTTTGTCCAAATTAAGGGGATGAAGGGAAAGTCCCACTGGTTTTGGGTCAATTTTTCTTTGCATTCTCTTGCCACAAATGTGAGTCTGTTTGTGCATGTTGTTGTATAGCAAGAAAGGGTACAACAAGTTATTAAATCTAGTATATTCTTATTTTATTTGGATTCTTTTGACCACAAAGTTTTCTTTCTAATTTCATTCATGTTTAGTTATTACAAATCTTGTTCTGATGATTATTTGAAATGAAATGTGTTCATGCAATAAATGTTCGACTGTAATAAATGTTCACCTGTAATAAATGTTCACCTGTAATATTTAAAGAGCTACAAGTTATGTCTAGAGTTATAAGCACTATGGGTCTCTTTGCAGCATGTTTTGCACCTTGAGGGGTGATAGCGAAACAATTCAAATTGCTATTTAATAAAGTAGCAGATAACACTCTTTCACGTTCATCTCCTTCACTTGCTTGCAGTTTTAATTCCCTAAAGTTTTAGACATTGATGAATTGCCGGGACAAATTTAAAGATTTTAGCTCCAGTGTCTGCGAGTTTACAACAAATCTGTATTTAAGCCACTTGAAATTCCATTTTCTGTTATGTCTGCTAGATAATTTTGTTCTTGAAGAAAAACATTTTAGGTGCATGAACACAATTTGAATGTTCAATGTACCACTGACAAAACTTTGGCTAAATTTAAGATGAGTTACAGCAGTTTGGCCTTTAACCCTGGATTTGTCATTATTGTAATTGCAAAGTTTAAAAAAAAACTTTCCAGGAAATGCACATGAATTGGAAATTAGTCAAAAACATATTTGTTGCATTTATGACTTCCTCAACTAAGAAACGCTTTATCGAGAAGTGAATGTGCAGGAGTTCTACGTGCTATTGAATAAAGTAACAGATAGAAACCATTTCAAATTCACCTACCGGTATTTAAAAGCTACAATGAATTATCGATGCCTTCATAAGTCTTATAGAATAGCTTGGTATTATTTTCATATTTGGAATATAAACATTAAGCGATGTTTTCACAAAGATATTTAAGTATATTCATATTTAATATCATATTTTGGTAAATTCAATTTGTTTCATGTGAATTCATATTGTCATGTTATATTTCATAATGTTATTGTTACAATGTACAACTAGTTTGATTATAAAGTAACGAATGGTTCGGCTATGATTTGTTAGAGGTCTTAGTTGGATAAAACCTTTAAAAAATTCTAGAACCATTGAATGTCAAAAATCTGAAACAATAGTTGACAAAATTCAATAGATATAATAAATCTGAGGTGTACACTATTTTAAGTAAGCTTTTGTTTTTGTTTTCAAAATTAAGTAAGTATTCATTTCAGACTTTTCTTTTGTCCTATCTAAGACTTGTCACTTACAAGGATTATTATGTTTAAAAGTTTGAGTATGTCGTTTATCTTACCTTTTTTCAGAACTACCTGCCATTGAAAGGACTCTCTCCCTACAAGACAGAAGGGACAGCTCTACAAGTGCCATCAGTGATTTATCAGAGGCAGGTTCACAGGTAAATACGGTAACACATTTAGCTTAATAGAACTGTACTGTATATAATCTAATAAAGGGTGCAGATATATACCATACAATTCCTAATAACAGCACATCTATAGTATAAAAAAAAGATTTTTCATTAAAAGAAATACAATGACGTCTCAGAGTAGGGTTCACAGTT
>ENA-OREC01001999-OREC01001999.1-marine-metagenome-genome-assembly--contig:-NODE-1999-length-10888-cov-11.502636_pt1 | contig 10888 bp, 4 predicted proteins | sample MGYA00248626_ERZ508543 | MGnify/ENA primary metagenome ERZ508543 (study PRJEB26211, sample SAMN05518279) | marine metagenome | isolation source: Puget Sound, Washington, USA | host: Bankia setacea... | reverse complement strand
GGGGGGGGGGGGGGGGGGGGTATCACATGAAGCTTGACGCTTGGCCGAGAAGAAGCTATTTGTTTCAATTGTTAACATAGATGGAAAATATGTGAAGAGAGATCAAATATACAAAGTAAGAAAGTTGCATTTCTCTAAAGGGATTCTGGTTACATAAATAGAATTATCAGGAATGTTTATTCTATAAATAGCACACGTAGGAACTCTAATTCTAAAACAATATTTTACTAAAACAATAAGAGAAATGTATAGGGTCTAACCATTAAGACCAGGACGTTTTATTGTCATCTGTGTTGCTTACTGCTTAGTATGGCTTACAGTTTATTCGTATACAACCATGAAACTGTATAAATAAAACAGCGTAAGAAGAGGCCGCAGAAATTGATGCATATTGGGGATGAAATATAACTGTTCTTGGACATTTTGTGGGTTAGGCGGGAACTTTTAAGTTATGTTTAGCTAAGGAATAAATGTATGCTTAAACATGAAACAAAGTCAGAAGTTGAGACATGAGAGTTTGGGATGAGGGTATCAGAACGGTATGCTATTATGAAAGCGTACATAAAGTGTTGGAAAACCACTATTGATAGATACCAGCTAAGTGCAACACACCGTTTACATCTTCAGATATACCATAGAAGATATCATGTGTTTGGCACTCAGATGATGCTCTAATGTATACACATCTCTATAGGCACGATACTTCCAATAGACACACAATCTTGAAGCAAATGTCTGCGAAACGTTATCTCTAGTCTCAGATATACAATGTTCCGACCCTCGCAATGATTATTTACCTTTTCTTTAAAAGCAGATATAGAGTATATATTTAGCAAGCATTTTAAATCCCAGGGGAAGGCTGTAGTAGTACACATACAGCTCCCCCTATAGGAAATAGTTCCCAGGTCAATGAGGTGTTTAGAGGACGAAAAAAGGAAGGTAATTGATTTTACCTCCGTTTGAATTTGACGGTGTTTTATATGTTATTTTAAAGTCAGACAAAGTATCAATATCCCATATACACCTTCGAGAAGAACATACCTATTCATTGACCTGTGAACCTGATGTAAGATTGGTAAATATATACCGCACCCACGAATGCGTTAGTCTTACCAGGCCCTCATCTGTGTACTGGTCGGGAATTAATTGAGATGCTGTTGCATTATATGTTGGTGTCCACAACCATTCGTTCTAGAAAAACATTAAGAGTCAATACAGCCATAAGAATAAATATCTACCCAAAGTCCAAGAGTAGTGTCAAACACAAGTCATTCATTACGTGCGTATACGTAGATATAGAGATGACGTCATGTTTCTTTAAATTGTTGTGTCCACGTCATACGCCACCATCTTGGAATATCTTCTTCATCTCCTTTATGACTGGCTTCCTCGTCTTACAGCTACTCCTCGTAGGAAAGGGGCCAGTTGGACTCGTGAAGTTTGAGTTTATATACATATGTACAACTGCTGCTCGGGAAACAGCGGTTTGTTATGAGAGAAACTATAGAACGTAAGGCACACAGACACACACACCAATGTTATTTTACACAAGACACAGTCCACATGAGTTGTTCCAACCACCAACAAGCAGTCAAATAGTGATGTAACGGGCTTAACAGATTATAGATTGTCTGTCTGATGATTACCAAAGTACGGCGAGAAAGATGGAAACATAAACACGATTTGCATCGCAATATTGTAGCATTTAGTTAGTAGGAGGCACTTCCCGTCTACGTCAACATAATGAACAAGAATGTAATAAATGATAAAACTAAATATTTCAGAAGAGAAAACCCCATAGCCAAGTTACATAGTAAATTGTGTTAGTTTTGGATCCAGTATCAGACTTTTGAAAGAAAACTAAAATGCAGAATCATCGTTCAACCTCTAAAACCTATAATAATCACTTTCTCGTATAAGACACATACTTCTAAGTTTGTCCATTAGCGTGGTGAAAGAACTACCGTTTCAAAAACGTTAAAATTAAGTACAACCATAGGTTTTTTACGTTAACGTCATTAAAGTCGTTTACGTCATTTGTAAGTCATTTGGATTAAAACAACGGTTTGCAGTGTTAGTATATGACGTAGCGTTTGGTTACAACATTGACTGCATTTAAAATAAACATACGTTTAAAGTTGATTAACATTAATGATAACTTTAACAAAATAACATACACTAAACGACATGTACATAATGAAGGGGTGGGGTTCGCCACAACATACAGCGTCATAGTTAGGGCTTCAAGGGGTCACAAAGGGGGACAACTGAGTCCATTGGCAGCACAGACAATATAAACTATACAAGTATACACCAAAATGCTGAAAAATGAAGTTTCTTAGAATATGGCATATATGTACGATATTTATTACACTGTCACACATAATAGTATTAATGCTACACACTTTATTCACACCGTATATAGTGTTATTTATATACTGGTATTGAGTAATACAGTTTAAGCTTTCTGTCAGTAAAGTATCATGTATACACTGCGTTGGACCAGCATGGTTGAAGAATGGCTGTACAAATTGTCAGAAATCTCAACTTTTCTGTTAAATATTACAACACAAGCCATGTACATATATTGTATAATGCATTTTTGAACGTTATGATATCTTAAATAGCACACGAACTGTTACCAACTCAGCTTATTCCAATGCAGTGTTTACATGAATGCCAAAAAGTATAATATGAACATCATTTAATGTTAATTATATATAACAGGTCTTAAAAAGCACGTGTTAATTTATTTTGGATATAGTTGTGCTTCAGTATATAGATGTCACATGGACAGAGAAGCGTGGCCACGGTCAGGCATGGGGATCAAACCTAGAGGTTCTATCCGGTGTGCACAATAGCAGTATATATATATCAGTGAATGTTTATAGCTATTGTATAACATCTGTATTCACGTACTATGTGAACTGAGTTAATCAAATAATCCTTATTCTGCTTCTCCTTTGCTATAGAAGGTAAACAAATCTAACATGGTCCAATTTTAACCAAACGTATGAAATGAACTTAAACTTTAACCACTGGTGTGAGTCTCAGTTGAAGTAATGTCTTTCATAACGAGCAGAAATCTTTGCATAACTCATCATGATATTGCAAATTTTGCCTGAGAATTAAAAGATTATGACTTTAATTGGCTACTATACGAGTATAAAACAATTAAACAATATCTGAATAGATATAAAGGTAACCCCAGGAAAAAACAATTAAATATTTCATCACGATTTATCATTTCTGGATCGTTGTATGTGCAATTGCAATTTGCGGACTACTTTTGCATTCATACACCGTCCTCAAAGAAGAAATATGCATACAAACATGAATCAAATTTATGAACCATTTGCTTAAATCTTAATTAACTTCTCTCACAGTTTTTTAGCAAAAGACACCAACAAAATGGTTTCCGCTCGAAAGAAAGTAACCCTCGAGTGGAAACCATAAACTTTAAAATGTAATTTGTCTGTTGGTGTTTCGATATAGTGCATCGGAAAGAAAATCCGGAAAAGTAATTCCACAAAACGTTCTTAAACTCGTGCGGATACGACGAAGTGTGACAGCGCACGTTTTAAACAGATATAGTTGAAATTCGACGACATTTATACACGATACACACGTACATAGAAACATACTAAACAATGTCAATAGCACGAATAGCAACAATATATGATAACTTTGGAGAAAATCACGTGGCAAAACAACGAGACTGTAATGAAATAGTTTACAACCGGTGCGTAAAACAGCGAACGCTACTCGACACAGAATACAACGTAACAATTCAGAAATATGTAAATTTCACCCGTTTTCGCGACGCGATGATGTCAAAAGGGACGTTTTGTCGGCCTGTAAGTTTTACCTTGGGGTCAAGATGGTGCGCGTCCTTGTAAACTGTCCAGTTACCAAGGGTGTCGTTGCTATAGTGAATCATGAAGCGTTTCACCCAATGCGCTCTCTTAGAATCCCCACGTCCTTTTGAGATAACGGCAGTTATAAGGGTCGGCGGTCCAATGTCTATCTGGAGCCATTGTGTATCTGAATAAAACAGTAAATCAAAGTGTTAACATCTACCGCCAATGATTTACATGCGAACACACAAAGGTGAAAGATGGTATCAAACTATCGAAGAACGTTGGCCTTGAAATTTGAAAATTTAATTTGACAAGATTACTTATCCCGACATCAGCGTCCATCTGATCGAACCTTCACAATCTGTGACAATACGTGTCATGAGAGCGGAGAAATACCCTGGCCACATTTATATAAGCTTCATGTTATATCTACTGAAACAAAAACAAACAATGGTTCTTTTCCTCAGTCCAACCATATAATCAGCTAATCCTACCCGTACAATGAACAAGCAATAAATTAGTTTGATTCGTTGCTGATAAAAGGTAATTAAGACGACGATTTGACGGTTGGGTTGTGAAGAACAGACTGTGTGTTTTCGGGGGCTAAATAAGCTAAACCGTAGTCAGCAATACGGTCATTACATTGCCAACAAAGTAGCTAAAATTTCATATCTGTTTTATTGCCTATCCTGTCACATTACCTTTAGAAATCACGCTAAAAGCTATACGAAAACAAATTGCCTTTAGTTTAAATGAATATACCATAAAATAAACAAAGTTATCAACGTAAACAAATAACAAACCAACAAACAAATGAGACTTCTTTCTTTGACTTCAATTAACAGAGGTATGCATATATGATAATGATGGTGAGGAGGAGGATTAGAACGAAGCTGCGGATGATGATGATGACGACGACAATGATAATGATGATGACTATGATAACGACGAATAAGATGACGATGGTCATTCAAACAGCAACAAACATTCACTATAGTAGCTAGAGCTGTCCACAGAAGATGTTTGCTAGTTCAAGTCATCTTACTATACATAGAGTAAAACATTGACAGCACAGACAACAAACCGCTTGTAGTTGTAACAAGAAAGTCATGCACAAGTAAAAGTTTGCGAGAATACAATGGTGAAATTGTTGATTTATCTATGTTGTCTGCAGTTTGTAATTAACCGAATGCATGTTATCTTGGTGGGTTGTAACTGGAAATAAATGTTTGATTTTAAGTTTCTCCTTCCTGATTCGAACACATCAAAGAAAGATGCAGGAGTCATTTGTAGTGTAAGCTCTTGTGTAACATTGAATTCATTTGAAATTATTGGCAAACGTTCACTCACGAATCAATGTTGCTGTCTCTTTTATCGCTTCACGGTTCACAGAGTCTATTCCACTTTAGATATGCTCGTTATTTTTACATGAAATTAAACATTAGGCTATTTTTGAATAGACTTTGTAAACAACCAATCGAAAGAGATGATGGTAACAAAGTCACATGAATTAACCCACGGCTCTATGTACTCGTTTGAAATTGTTTAAAGTGATGGGAAATATTCGCTGAATTGAAAATGGTAAAGGAATTCATTACGTATTAAACGGTTAACTAGCATGTGAACAAAGCTGAAGAATAAAAAAACATACAGCGGCGTTACGGTTAATTTGAAAACGCTCGAAACCATTTTGAAATGCATTAGCTGTTTCTATACGTGTAACTCTTGTAACCTGATGTTAAACTGACGACATGATACTTTAGAAGTAAGACTGATTGTGATCGATGGATGGATTCTGTTGGTTCAATATTAGCTTTTAATTATTTCAAAACAATGTTAACTAGCTATACATGCCTTTGTTGGTCGCCTTGAGAAAACAGCTAAATGCACAATGTGTGTGAACATGAGAGGGGATATGGAAATGTAGATGGGTTTTGGACATTCCATGTTGTGCTGTTTTCACACAAACCGGACAAATTGAAACCAGTTAGCGATTGTTTACTAAATTCATGTCGAATTGCTAAAATACCAATAAGCTAAGTATTGTTACGTTGAAAAAAAAATTCCGTTGAATAATGTGGCTGCTTTTTCTCATGGCCTTCATTTAGTTTGAAACAAGGAGAACAACATCCTCTCCCGAATAACCCCTATCCGAACCCACAGGGCCGAAGATGCGACGGTTGTTCAGCCCCGGTATACAATATAGAGCAGGTTAATATACAAATATATACCACGTTCATACTTGGTGTAAACCACAGTGTAACCTGATAGCTATGGTTTCGAGTTTAAAACCACGGTTCCCATAAACATAGTTTTACTAACAAATAGACAGCTCCCTTTAAGAAATATTGCAAGTCAACGTTCTGCACCGCCAAACATAATATATACGATGGTATGCCGAGAGATATAAAGCCTCCGTGAAAAGGTTAATATTATCTATTCAGGCCCTGCCGTTCCACACAAAAGACTCCTGTGTTAGGTGAAAATAGTTAAGTTAATGTATGTCTATCAAAGATGTGAAGGGACATTATAATGTTGACAAAATGATGTATAATATTCGGTTTCATCAACCATCAGCATGTATAGTAAATCTGAAAACTCAAACCTACACACTGAGCATTGCTACAACAGATGTCTGTAAGCAGTAGCAGTTAAACCTTATATATGGAAGAGAAGGAATGCTGCGGTTTTAATTGACTCAAGATGTTTTTGATGTACACAGGCACTAAATTGTAGACAATTCCAACAATTAAACAGACTCCCAAATTTAAAAAAATGTTTGATGAAGGTTAAACAACTATCAGCGAGCGTGCTTTTGTTTCTGTGTAAATTAATTAGACAGTTCTAGCTATAAATATAGGGCTATCCGACATATCAGATGCGCATGATGAAATGGTTTGACATTTACAAAATTGAAGACAGTGGCTAGTGTAAGTGTTTACCTAAAATCTGTCAAAATGTCAAAATATTAAATGTACTTTTACTATTTTTACCGAAGCCTTGTGCTATGTAACTATTTACAAACATGTTAGTGAACCATTTGAATGCATATGGTCTATAATTGAGTGTTTATAAGCACACTGATTGGCATGTATTCTTCAATGAAACGTACGCTTGTTTAAGTTGAATGCGCGTTTATTAGACGTACGTATTTTTAAGTTGTATGCGCGTTTATTAGACGTACGTATTTTTAAGTTGAATGCGCGTTTATTAGACGTACGTATTTTTAAGTTGAATGCGCGTTTATTAGACGTACGTATTTTCAAGTTAAAGGCGCTTTTAGTTAACGTACGTATTTTAGTGTTCAAGAAAGGTTCGTTATTGAAGGGCTAATTCTCGATGTTGCGTTCTTATTGCCCCCTACACCCCACCATAGTTTCTAGAACATCATACAACTCTCCAGCTAAATACATGGAAACTATTCTAACTACATACATTTTATGACATTCTTTTAACCTGTCATATGAGAAGCTATGTTTAAAATATGATTCCAGCGTTTAATCGGTATCTAGTTATGGCTTTTGGTGCTGTACTATAACGTTTGTAATGTACCCTGTGATAATGATATATAATACAATATCACCACACCTTTATCATATTGTAAAAGGGTTTTAGGAGTTTTACGATCCAACCTGTTCTGGTTATCATTTTTTAAACTTAATACCAATTGACGTGACATTAAACGTTTAAAGGTCGGATGCAGACATTTTACCGCGGGACTTGTAGTATCTTTACGCACCGACCATGTTTAATTCCCAGCTTTGTTCAACTGCAGTAACAGACGTATTAAACATTACACATGCACTTGGTAGATATCAGACTGGGTGGGAATTAATTGCTGAGCATATAATGTAACTGAGGTTCTGTTACATGTTATCTAGATCCAGAGCAAATGTCGAATGACAATACAGACACCGTTTAGTAAATGTCCATGCTTAGTATCTCTAATTGAATTAGTACATAGACAAAAAGACAGACCACCTGTTTTGAAAGTCTTCATTCTAGTGATTATACAAGTAGCAGCTATGATGATATTGGTGATGTTGACGATGGTGATGCTGATGATAATGATGATGATGATAATGATGATGATGAGAAGAATGAGGAGTATGAAGATGAGGAGTATGAATGTGAGGAGTATGAAAGTGAGGAGTATGAAAGTGAGGAGCAGGAGGAGGAGTAAGGGGTAAAACATGACGATGATACCGAGGAGAAAGAACAGTATGGGTTTGAGGAGGAGTCGGAGGAAGAAGAGGATGCGAACGCAGATGAAGACGACGACTTTATTGAAGACGAGTAAAGGGTTGAACAAGGAGATAATGCTGATTAAGTCTTCGCATGTGTACATATAACGTGCTTACCCTTCTTCTTCTTTGCACACCATCCTTTATGACTGAGAATGTTTCCGTCTTCAGGTTGACAGGACTGTGCACTCTTCTTGACGGAGGAAGCCTTCAGTTTACCGTAGGGTGGAAGGCCAAGGGGTTGCTTACATACTGAAATACAGAGGAAAGAAAACAATGAAAATGAAAGAAACATAAATATTGAGCACCTGTACTAATAGGAGCCGTGTACTAGTCTGGATATACTACGAGTACGAGTGTTTATCAGAATTAAATGCTGCTGAGTCAAACATAGCTGAGACAGATCATCTGACTGCATATGTAACTCGTCCTGCTAAGAAAGACCATCTGCCTGCATATATAACTCGTCCTGATGAGACAGACCATCTGGCTGCATATATAACTCGTCCTGCTAAGACAGACCATCTGCCTGTATATAAAACTCGTCCTGCTAAGACAGACCATCTGACTGCATATATAACTCGTCCTGCTAAGACAGACCATCTGCCTGTATATAAAACTCGTCCTGCTAAGACAGACCCCGGGCAGACCACAGACATGTTATGTCAGACTCAGGCTTCATGAGCACAGTTGAACAGACTGTATAGTATGTGTGGTCAAAAATTAGTCGAAGTTCACGGTGTTTCAACCACTAATTTACAACGCACGACAAACTCCACCTCCACCCCCTACAAACACACAGCTAATGTCATCCGTGGGGTCGAGGTGAGGCGTGGGGGATAATAATTTAATCGTTCACTGTGCCCCTTCGGCGGATCCATTTTGTTCAGATTAAGCTAAAAACACTAATTCTGTAATTGAAATGAACGGTACAATTTCACGTGTGGCTGCTCGATCAGAAAACAGGCTTAACCAACGAAACAAAACGTCTGGGTCACATGGATTGGTTTTAAATGTGGCGGTGAAAAGTTACTGCGTCAAGTATGTGGGACGGTCAGTTGTGGCTGATTTACTTTAACCTGTTATAACCAAGCCTTTGATAGCATGGCATCCGTGAACATAGAAATTCCTCTAGATATGTATATGTGGTTGGTTTGATTTTGACGATATATAACGAAGAGGCTTTACTTATTTGACATTGAATGTTCACAGATTGAAGTGAATGTTGATACGTTTGCAATGTTGATGTGTCTTGTACTGTTCAGTTGTACTTACATTGGCATCCAATAATCTCCACTCTCATACTAGGATGTCTGTTCCATTGTACAGTGTGGAATCTCACATAGCGAGCCACGATTGGTGCATCTAAATACGAATGTTTCACTGTGTACGAGTCCGTGTTACCCTCGAAAATCTGCAAGTACAACACAAACAATAGTCAATACAATTACACTCAGTTGGCAGTAATAAGAGAAAAGTCCAACACGGGAATCCAGACCGGTAAACGTGTTCATAAAATATACACATAAATCCCAAACTTTAGGATCCACTAAACACAAAAAAGTCAACAATTATTTAATAAGACAGTCACAATCCTCATAAAGACCACACAGTAAGAAGAAAGTAAAAATATATGAATAAGAGCAGTACACTCATTATTTAAACAAACAATTAATAAAGACCAGTCCACCTTAAAGACCATTAGACTCATTATTTAAACAAACAATTAATAAAGACCAGTCCACCTTAAAGACCGTTTTAAATCATGGACATACTAATTGTTTACCTTTCATTTCGCCAAATTACAAGTCAACCCTCAGTGAAGCTCCACTTATAAGGCCATATTTTGATAAAATGAAAGGTGGTCCTAATACAGTGTGTGGTTTAGAATGTCAAGTGATCTTATGGTTAAACAGATAGAAGTAACATTGCAAATTATGTGTTAAGACATATAGACAAACATATACATAAACATTCAAAATCAAGTAAACAGCAATATCATGGGCTAATCATTCGATGCATGGGTATAAAACTGACAAGACAATTATCATCTTTCATTTTTTATCAGTATTCATATTACCCTGTCTCAGAATTGAAACTTGTAATCGTGTTTCATTGGCATCGTTGAAAGTTAGACTGATAAGCAGTTAGGCTTACGACTCAGAGAAACACGTGCTAACATGTGGCGCACGCGCTGGTATAATAGACACTGAAATATGCCGTTTGCACGTCGTTTACAAGGCTATAAAATGTTGAAATACTGGAATTCTTGAGGTTTACGAGTGTCTTGGAAATCTTCAGTCTTTGGTTGAGAAATGGAAACATGAAGTTTTACGAGAACGTTGAATTTTACATGCTATATATTTTACTTCATGTTTTAGGTACACATATAAAGATTCAAACTTGTTTTCGTACTTTAGAATTGAAATGTTTTTCCAGTCACGTGATTTAGTTTTTTTTATATACGCATATACATGAAGCTGATGTTCGTTCTACCAAACAATATCAACGAAGAAGATCCCAATACCAAAAGGTACATGCTGACCTGTGAAAATGACTCCTAATTTGTTTTTGTTTAGCTGTTATTACTGTTTTCCCTAGTTGTTTTGTTGAAAACTGCTATGTTACGCCGTTGTTATCCTGGTTTTTACCATTTAATACCCCTTTAAAAACCAAACCTCCATGTTATCAGGAATACTCATTTTGCTATGACTCATTGTTTAGGGGCAAGGGTACACGAGTCTAGTATATTGGGGTTAGTGTTTTACGGTGCCATTGGGGGGG
>ENA-OREC01001998-OREC01001998.1-marine-metagenome-genome-assembly--contig:-NODE-1998-length-10888-cov-12.537693_pt1 | contig 10888 bp, 1 predicted proteins | sample MGYA00248626_ERZ508543 | MGnify/ENA primary metagenome ERZ508543 (study PRJEB26211, sample SAMN05518279) | marine metagenome | isolation source: Puget Sound, Washington, USA | host: Bankia setacea... | reverse complement strand
ATATGTGAAGGTTCGAATGATTTCACTCTCTTAAGTATGTGATTGTGTAATCGTGTCACCCTCTTAAGTATGTGAAGGTTCGAATCCTGTCACTATCTTAAGTATGTGACGGTTAGAATCATGTCACTCTCTTAAGTATGTGATTGTGTAATCGTGCCACTCTCTTAAGTATGTGATTTTATAATCCTGTCACTCTCTTAAGTATGTGACAGTTCGAATCCAGTCACTATCTTAAGTATGTGAAGGTTCGAATCATGTCACTCTCTTAAGTATGTGATTGTGTAATCGTGCTACCCTCTTAAGTATGACACATTTCGAATCCTGTCACTATCTTAAGTATGTGAAGGTTCGAATCCTGTCACTATCTTAAGTATGTGAAGGTTCGAATCATGTCACTCTCATAAGTATGTGACGGTTAAAATCATGTCACTCTCTTAAGTATGTGATTGTGTAATCGTGCCACCCTCTTAAGTATGTGAAGGCTCGAATCCTGTCACTATCTTAAGTATGTGAATGTTCGAATCCTGTTAATCTCTTAAGTATGTGAATGTTCGAATCATGTCACTCTCTTAAGTATGTGACGTTCGAATCCTGTCACTCTCTTAAGTAAATGATTTTATAATCCTGTCACTCCCTTAAGTATGTGACGGTTAGAATCATGTCACTCTCTTAAGTATGTGAAGGTTCTAATCGTGAAACTCTCTTAAGTGTGTAATCGTGTCACTCTCTTAAATATGTGACTGTTTAATCGTGTGACTCTCTAAATTATGTGACTGTTCTAAATGTGTCACTTTTAATTTTGTGAGTGTTGATAGCGTGTGCCCTTTTGAATTATTTTACAAATTTATTCGTAAGACTCTTACTAAATTGTGTGACTCTTTCTAAGTTATGTGAATTCCTCTCTAAATTGTCTGACTCTTTCTAAGGTATGTGAATTCCTCTCTAAATTGTGTGACTCTTTCTAAGTTATGTGAATTCCTCTCTAAATTGTCTGACTCTTTCCAAGTTATGTGATTTCCTTTCTAAACTTTATTGTGTGACTCTTTCTAAGTTATGTGAATTCCTCTCTAAATTGTGTGACTCTTTCTAAGTTATGTGAATTCCTCTCTAAATTTTGTGATTCTTAAGTGTGTGCTTTCCTTTCTAAATTGTGTGACTTTTTCTAAATTGTGTAATTTTCTGTCTTTATCGTGTGACTTTCTTTTAATATGGCACTAAAATTCTTTCTAAAGTGTTAGACTTAAACGAATTGTAGGTACGAGTCTCCGCTCCCATATACCTTTACAATACCCAGATTTTAGATGATAACTTACAGTACTTTTAATTGTAACAGATTACTGTTTACCTAACAACTAAACACTAGTTTAGTTAACTTGTTAATAGGCATGTAGCGGTATTAAACATACTTGATAACAAACTAGCTCATTGACCATTGAACACTAACATATGATGACACAGCGATATCGAGGGAAGATCACGTTCAAAGTTCACCTCGATTTTTAGTGACTATCGATGGGTCCAGTTTTTACTTCATCCCTTGAAATTGACAGATCATGATACATCTGTTTAATAGTTGTAAAATACGTTATGGTATGTAAAGGTTTATGGATTGTGTGATTGCTGGAAAAAGCTGTACTCTGAAAGACCACCTAACTCGCCAAGCTTGTACAAATCTAACATATCACCGTGCTTATATTTATCGTGGATATACAGGTTTCTTCTAAAAGACGGTTTCGAAGGCACTTGAGTGTGTTTATCTGAAAATGGTTTACGCATTATCACAAGTTGACACTATATTTAATCGATGAACTGGCGAATGAAGCTCAAGAAAATAACTATGAAAATGGACCAATGTTATTCAAGATAATAAGTGTCCAACGAAAAATGACAAGAAAGTAAGTTCTCGAAAGACAATCGACTAATGATCTCCAACAGAACAAGTGTCACACGAAACTTGACTCAGGACATCCAGGAAAATAAGTTCCCAATAATACCAAGATAATAAGTACCAAACGAAATTGTATTGATATCCCAATTCAGACTAAGTTGTCAAGATGACTAGCCTTCTCTCATTTTCCACCTTAAGAAATGACAAGACCACTTGATTTAAAATACCAGTTGTTAAGTTTTCTGAACTAGTTTTATTGCTACTTATCTGTATGGTCATTTACTGAAGGCGCTGACATTAGAACTATCTTCTTAACTTTTCAAAGTATTCAGCCAAAATGAAAGATTGCTGAAAGGCACCTTTACTTTCACAGTGACTGTACGTTTATTAACGGAGTAGCTTTTTTAATATGCTTTTTCATATTTCAAACAGGCTGTTTCTATCTGGGCGTGGTTTATTGAACACGTTTACTAGACGTTGATTGAGGCATGTTGCTATGATATGTTTCTTATTTGTATACAAAATGTGACATCCCGCTTTAAACATGCGTAACTTATAATCTCTAACATTGCAGCCAGGTCATCTCCACTCATTTGTATACAACACTAATCAATGGGCCTTTAAAATGTCAGCCTGTAATATAGACCGTCATACTTGACACCGATATCAAGTATTTGAAACACATGATATAAACAATGTTGTGCTGAAAAATCTGGCTAATTGATGTTTAAAATGACAATATTAACTGCCGAAATATGCCCGTATACATTTTTCACACGGCAAATACGAGCCCAGCTGCAAATGCCAAATACTTGCTTATGGGTTATATAAGTTTGAGTTTAACATGTTCTATAATAAAGAACAGAATTAAGCCATTAAATGTAATATTATTCCATTTTCTGGCAATATTAGACAGACAAACGAACGACTCGATATATAATTGACATTTAACGTGTGTCAAAGGTGTGTACTTTTAAAATTGGTGTTCTATTTATATTTAAAAGAAATGGCCACCGCATTAGAAAGAGATTTTGGAGGCGATGTCTTTGTTAAATGATTTTTGTTCATGTATTAAAGCAGTAGTTCTTCAAACAAGGCTTACTATAAATTCCAGATTTAAAATAAACAAGTATGCCTGATGCTGCAACACAACATCAGCAACAACTAAACATGCAATGGTTTATTATCAGATTGTTGTATCCAAACATATATTGAATTGATACAAAGTGTGTTGAAAATATACTATAGCTTATAGTATTCATCAAGCCAAATCTTAGATGAGAAAAGAACATTAAACAAAGTAACTGCTTTTGCATTTTTCTCTTAACTATAACATTATGATGTTTGCCTTGCCACAATTACCCGCTGCAGCACATTCTAGTGAGGTGAACATGCACTTATATTGTATATGAAGCACACACATTGTATGTGTTACTTGGGGCAGTGGTTAGAGAGTCTTACTCGGTGTATGCCTGCCAGGCGTGAGTTTCATATTTCCTCGACTAAGAAACTTTCCCCTTATTGCTCAGTACTGTATGATTGCTGAAACAGATTCGAGCCTGATTTATATAAGCATAGTGACTTGTTTAACAATCAAACTAACAAAAATTAGAACAAACGGGTATGTTAACATTGCTATGAATACACCTACTGCCGCTGATCAGTAGTCACAATCCTATGTTTGTATAAATACGTGCACTTGTTTTGTACAAATAAACTATCATTCTCTGAACTCAAAACAATCCAACTTAATCACTGATACTGTAACTAAATACAATACTTACAGTTATGTGAATGAGTTTGATTTGAGTTTGAGTTTATGGTGTAAAAGAAAACAACATTCCCGTGTAGCCCTGTTTGTCTTTTATCCTCTTTATTGTATGATACTTTTATAAATCTCCAGTTTGAATTATATTTACGACAGCATCATAAGTACACAGAGAATTCAACACAGAAACAAACAGCAGCTGTTATTGTTAGATCATGAAACCAATATAACATCTAATAGTAAAAAACAGAAAATGACTGCAGTCTTAAAGACAGTGGCCTTGTTCTTTCAATAGTTTTGTGGCAACATAAACGTGAAGCACTGATTACACGTATACATTACTAGATTGTGAATAGTTATAAAGTTATTTAGAGGTTGATCCTTGAGGTGGTTCTATATAACACACATCCATTGTTTTGTGTTTAAATCAGTAGATAGATAGATATACGATATAACGATGCTAAAAGTTTTTAATAGTATACACTGTTACACTAAACAAGTTTACAGCTAAGACGGACGCCATTTTTAGATCAATTTATTTTTAGTGTTTAAAACCTTTGTGTCAATATGTAAAACATTGCATTAACAACGTGAAGCTGACATAATTACTCGCTGACACAATAACAATGTCAAATGTGACGCGTGACAGAGACTGGCGAATTAACACTTTATGTCGTTAGGTCAGTGTCAGACAATATACATGTACATACAATTGTGTCAATAGATGGTTGAATAATAATGAAAACAATCTGTAAATAATAAATAATGAGTAATATACATTAAAGCTATGGTTGGTCCTACTAAACCTTTCATTTCAAAGTACATTACAATGCAACTCGCCTACAAGACTGATTCATTACTAAGACTGATTCATTACTAAGTAAGTTTACACATATGTATACTGCAACTGTAGTTAAAACTTTAAACTTGAGTTGGTTTTTAGTATAGTATATTTACTAGGTCCATCAAATCCACTGTGATGTAAATGTATAGAAAGTCACATGAATGTAATTTACGGGAAAAGTAGTTCATCATTTATATCAAAGCTAAAGCTCGTAACAGTACATGTAAACTATACACTGTAAAAACATAAGAGTGATGTATTATTACTGATATTTATTACAGTTTTTTTACTGGTGTTCAAATAAACCTAACTTATCAGCTTCAATGAAACAGTATGTGAACTTTAGATTGTAGCAAAAAAGTGAAAAGAAACAGAAGTGGAAGAGTATTACAACAAACAAGAAATAAACTACTACTTTGAACGGGCTTGTCATGTAATGTTAACAAACTTACATAGGTTTTAGTTGACCAATAGCCAATGTGATTATAAATGTCAAATAAGCCAAAAACTGTTCACCTGTTAGTGTATTGGGCGTCTGATTTAAAGTATACGTATTCCCATATTGAAATACTAGCAGACAAAGTGTGTTTCTATCAATGGTAGAAATGTATTAAACGTGTACACTAAACCTATGCTAAGACATATACACTGTATTGTTCATGTAATAAAACAAGGGATCAAACTTGGACAAGAGTGTTGTTGATATCTAAATACAATTAAAATAATGGAATATAAACTGTTTAAAAAGCGAAAATAGCCGAGCCATATACAATCAGAACTTAACACGGTCGTGACATCATGTATCATTTCACGTAAGAGATATACACACACACACATATATATTACCAATCTAAAGATCTTAAAGGCTATGTCTCTACCGTCCGTAAAACTGCACTGTGGTCACACTTTTAAATTAACGAGGAAGCTGCATAGTTTTAAATACAAAAGTATTGCCATTTATACAAAACATACATTTACAGAAAGCATCGACAAAAATAGACAGAAAACAAAATGTCGTCTTTCAACAAAGCATATACCGAAGTTAAAACGGATTTCAAGAAAAATGCTCAAACTGGAAACCTGGATTTGCAGAGCTCACAGTAGCATCAGTCAGTATCAATGTCGTTAAACAAGTGATGTAAATGTTCAACGTCTTAAAAAAATAAAGTAAGCATTCATATTGTAAAATAAAGTATAAGGACACTAGAACATCATCGATGTAAAGTTATGTTAAGGTAAAACCAATATCATGTACGAACATAGGAACCTTCCGAGGTATCCATTTCATCTCAATGGTGTCTTTTAGCGAAATCCGAAATCGAGTGTGTGATTCCATGGGTATACTTTTGAGAGAAAGTTTTAAGTGACTGTTGGTCTTTACTTATTAAGTTTAATATAGTTAAATATGTGTTATGAGCGATAAAAATATATCAAAAATACAAATATCACACACGATGACATTAAGTTACTAGCACCTGGGTTACACATCTAGTTGTAGCTGATGAAGAAAGTCTATACACCCAACAACATCTATCAATTAGAGTTCGACTCTTTCGGCAAAGTGTTAACTTACGCCTGGTTTGTTAATGCCAAGGTTAGTCCATGTCGTCTCATACTTAGTATTATAATTTAACTCTTCGCTGTTCCTGGCGCCTCAAAAATATGTATTTAGATGCCGGCGCTGCTGTATTACTCTTCGTTGGTTTCGTTCCTTTAACTTCCGCTCTCGGTGGAGGAATTACACGCATGGGTTTAATTTTGGGTCCTGGAGGTCTCCTCTTCTCGTCTTGTAGCAATTTACTTAAATCTATATTCAGCTTCTGTGCTAAGTCTATAAAGTTTCCTATCTCTTCTATAAGTCTGGATTTATTCGCTAGTGTAACCGTGTTATTTCCTGGTGCTTTATTCTTTTGGTTTCTTCCAGGAGTTTCATATTTAATTGTGTTTGTATTTGGCTTAGATTTAGATGATTTATTGCCTGTTCTAGCAATTTGCACGTTGTCTGCGGTAGGAACATTGTTAGTTTTGGCTGCTTCATTCATCAACTCAAATCCAGGAGGTCGTTTAATCTTTATCCGGCCTGTCTCCAAATCAGTCTTGAAATTGATATGCTTAAAACTTTTCCTTCTTTTTCCTTCACGTTGTGATTTTAAGAATTTCGGATATTTCAATGACAACCTTTCGTAGGGCAATGGAAGAGTCGATACCGCTGATCCAGTATATTGTTCTTTTTTTAAGATACTTGCTCTATCTGCAGGAGTCAGTCGCCTTATAGAGGTTTTCTGTTGGACGGCTTCTCGTTTCTTATTATTCGCTATTGTTGACGCATACGACGGTCTTACAACAACACGTGGCACATGGTATTTACCTGCACCACTGTTTCTTACTGGACCAGTATACGCTTCACGATTCCCTGGTGGCATTCCAGCTGCCTGTTGGTTCTTGTTAAACCGGAACACATAAATTCGCCTTAGTTTGGGATTTGATATTATGTTATTTTGACCAGATGTTGGTGGCTGTTGATTATGATTCCTCGAAGGCACATTCTGAACCTGTCGATTTTGTTGACCGTTTATAGCTTGGTTTTGAACCTGTCTGTTACCATGCCTTTGTCTCCGCCCTCTACCGGACACTCCGTTTACATTCCTAATTCTACTATTTCCAACACTATTCACACTATTACTTTGTAAGTTTTGCAGCCGTTGGACATTAGCGGCAGCAATGTTCCGATTGTTCTTTCCTCGCTGAGCATTAAGCGCTGCATTTCTAATATTTTGCGACCGTTGTGCATTAGCTGCAGCATTTTGTTTGTTTTGTATCTCCCTGGCGTTTATTGCATTTCTTCGATTGTTTTGAGACCGAGGTGCCGGTTTATTAGGCCGGTTAACAGCTGCCGTTCCACTTAAGATCTTTTGGTTTAATTGTTTCAATTTGGTTTGACTTAAAATCATTTGGTTCATTGTTTTACTACTTAAAGTCGCTTGTTTATTATGGTTGGCTTTACCTTTCGCTGTTGCAGTGTCAATATTAGCTAGGTCTGAAATAGGTCCTCTTTGACTATTCCACGGATTTGACGTATGTACACCCTTATTCGGCTGTGTTTCACTTTGTGTGCGCTCTTGACGTTGTCCCCTTTGCTGTTCTGTCTTTGGCTTGGACATAAAGTTAGACCCACTGTTAGAATTAATCATTGAATTAATCTCTCCATTCACCCGACTAATCTGAGAAATATGATTATGAACACTTTTTTGATTGCGTTGTTTATCATTACTTTGAATATTTTCACTATGTGCTAGTATTTTCACTGCTTTACTCAGCAGCCTGCGCGTGGCTTCATTCACTATTCTTTTGGCAGCTTCATTTAGCACGACCTTGTTGTTACTTACACTTTGAATATTACCCGTTTGTTTAGTTCCAGTAAGTTCTTTCTTTTGAGCATCAGTTCTATTTCCACTCCACCCTTGGAAACCTGGAAACTTCACTGGAATCCCACCGGGTTGTTGTTCGTTTCCGTTTATTAGTAACGCTACCTGATTATTTGCGGCATCCCGTTGTTGTTGCTGTTGTTGTTGTTGTTGTTGCTGTTGTTGCTGTTGTTGGGTTTGATCATACCTTGGAGCTTGAACACCACCTGCACGAATATACTGCGGATACAGCTGAGGAAGACTAGGGATATAAGGAGGTGGTAGTGGCAAGTAGGGAAGTCCTCGTCCACCCGGGTATGGAGGAAGAACAACTTGAGGGTAAGGACCGCTGAATGGAAACTGACCATGCGCTGATGGGGAGAAGCTTACCAAACTTATCGTTAAACAAAGAGTTATCACTTGGAGATCCATTCTGTTCTGTTTCTGAAACTATAAAACACACATGCCAATCATTGAAGAATACATTAAACATAAAGCGTAGGATGATTCGTATTGCAATGTCTCTCTAATTGACACGTGATTGACATGCTCTTTATGAAAGAACAAATCAAACAATAAGCACATTTGTCTATAGGCTTTATAATTTCATAACTTGTGTTCCATGGAATGAACTGAAACTTGCCTTAGAAAGTTCACCAGAAGTGCTTTATATATATATATATTAGGTTAAGCTATGACATAACATTCTCATAATTTATTTTGACATTTATGACTTTGTTTCATAAGTTTATTATCTTCTGACAACATGTCGTATATCTTACTTTACAATTATATTTTATACACTTATTGTATTCCGTTGTTACCACATCCAGTAAAAAAGATATTTTCCACAGAAGAACAATCCATCGTTAAAGTACTGTCATGAACCGACTACAATAAACTATCACTAAGGTTCTGATACATCAGATTATTTTTTCTTTGGCAACTTGCATTTAATATACATCTATCATTTTAGTGCTCGCAAGTAACGTATACTCTTAAAATACCGCTCCACGTTACCTCAAGTCACTTAAGTATCCATTCTCCGTTTATTCTTTTGAAACTTGTTTGAACCAACAAAATACAAACACACAACTGCACTTAACACTTACCGAACAACTAAATACCAGATATAAACTATGGCACAGGTTCCACTTCACTCCATGTTATAACGTAACACTACACGAATATGATTATTATCTCCTGTCAAGTTCTACAAGTTTGCATTGCTGATTTTATGTTAAATATATATTGTCCGTAGACCGCTTTCACTAGGACAATGCAAATAACCATTTCATGTATATCCGAGAAACCAATTAGATTCGCCCATTACTTGGAATCTTCTGAGCATAAATTATTTCTTATTTATTTGCAAATATAAAAGAGAATACAAGCACTGTTAAACAAACTTCTTCCTTTCTACGTCAATTAATAGATCCATTAAACTTAAAACGTACAGCCGGCGACGGCAACAATTGTCGAAATGAACGCGATATGAATCCAGTTAAAACAAACACTGACGAATACTGATGATTAGATGATTCAACATTTCAAGTGTTTTACTGTCTCAATGTAAAGCTCTGACAACTCGACACACCTGCCTACACACTGACACTTTAAGCGACAAAAACCTTCCAACCATTAAATAAATAACGACGAGTTCTGTAACATACTAACCACCTAATTGTTTTTAAACGCTTCTGTAAATTTATGAAAATGCAAGTTGTGAACATCACGTGTAACTCAACTAAAAGGTTAATTCACAAATTATACTAAACACGTACAGGCGTGGAGGCCCGTGTTGCAATAGGGGATTTTGACCACATCGCATTTTATTATTTTTGATTAAAGTTCGCCTCAAGGCTAACTGTTATAACAATTGCATTGGCAGCGTTTTAACGGGAGTGTGATTTGATCAAACACAAGAAGATATGGAGACTGCACAGGAAGGGGAACGGAAGTTTTGGCATTAAATTCCAACGAGGAAAGAAGTGGCCGGCACTTTATGTTAATGTGGACCAAGACCAGGTAACAAGACAGAGGCGATGGTGAGAGGCGGAATGCCAGAAGACACGGGCGAGGAAGTTAGCCGGTGAATAAGGAGATGTACTTTATATTGATATTTACATGGTGATGGCTCGAATGTCAGGGGCGAGTTGCGAATTACTAGTTCATAAAAAATACCGATTATATTACTTAATACCAAAGAGATGCATTGTAATAACATTGACATTGGTTATTTCCTGATTCGAATTTCCGACATATTACAACCACATTAATAGTTCCTTTGTCTGGAACCTTACCTAGGAGAGGATCGACGCTTGCATGTAAAATGTCTCCATTTATATTCTGTGATTAGAATTACGTTGTAGCATGTTGTTGATACAAACCACGGTAAACGTTATTACCTCTCACATCCCAATATGATGTTTGTATTTGTTCACTTGTAATACTTATATTTATAATGAAACCCAGCCGACTTGCATGTCTTGCGATGGTTACAGTAAAGGAAACCACATAAGAAGACTGACGTTATAGCAAAACAATGTTCGAACATGTACAGTCTAAAACACAGAATTGCCTCAAATAAACATACAAAGTGTTGTGAATGTAATGTATCTTTTTGCATTTGTTTAAGAATTGTCATTTTAACTTTCTGTTTAAATAATTAAAGAAATAATGTCTGATTTGTGTTCCTGCTTTTATGATTAATAACCCTATTCTGTTGATAAAACTACACTTGTTTGTCAGAAACAAGTATCTCGCTGTCCTTTGTGTAACTGACAATTTTCCGCCATTGAGTCTACGTACAGGAACGTAAATATTGTTTTATAGTGTTTAATGTCACGTGCTATTTTCCATAGGTTTCTTTAAATGCGTATACAACGTAAGATACGTTGAATATACTGTGCACAGTTTCTGTCTGTATTTAGGTTTGTGTGCGATGTTTGTACAGAGTAAGTCACGTTGAATATACTGTGCAC
>ENA-OREC01001997-OREC01001997.1-marine-metagenome-genome-assembly--contig:-NODE-1997-length-10888-cov-13.964018_pt1 | contig 10888 bp, 2 predicted proteins | sample MGYA00248626_ERZ508543 | MGnify/ENA primary metagenome ERZ508543 (study PRJEB26211, sample SAMN05518279) | marine metagenome | isolation source: Puget Sound, Washington, USA | host: Bankia setacea... | reverse complement strand
TTTTCAATAGCAACCACGTCTGATCAACGCTATGTTTTACTAGAGGTTTGCTATGTTTGGCGACATGTGTACAAGGTCGTATATAAATGTTTAGTAGCAACAACCTGTGCTCACTGCTATATGTTATGAGAGTTTTGCTATGTTTGATTATAGGTGTACAATGGCGTATATAGGTAATCAGCCAAGTGCCACGCCTTTATCTCAACCTTTCTATAAAATTCACAGCGCTTATCAAGATTCTATTTCTTCCAATGTCGATGAACAAATAATTGAAACAATAAATTTAAATCCAACCATTGATGCAGACAGTGTGACGTATCAGCGATCGGTTTTTCAAAAGTTGTTCATCACTTCTCAAGTCAAAATTTCGAAAGCCTTTATTCTTTTCTAATTCGTATAAGGTGTCGAGAGTCAAGTGTTTGTTCTAATCGATTAGGGTTATGTTTGATTAGATTATTTGTTCAGTAGAAGTAGTTTGTCAAGGTCGGTTGTTTGTGGCTGATCGTTATAATTTACACAAGGGGGGCTTATCAGTCTAGTGGAAGTGTCCGACTTTTCTCCAATATTGGTTTCTGTACTTTATATGTAAATTGGACACTTTGCGGTTGATTGTAAAACAAATTTCGGATACTCGATAGCCACGGACAAGTGTTTTCCAATAAAGAAATTGTAAAGGTGTCATTTCAAGAATCCGACTTTATCTCCTTTAACATATATACTGTGCAACTTAGAAGGTCCTAACGGCAGACGAACAGTCTCGGGATCCAGGGAGAGTAAAACTAAGTGGGTTGTGGACGGTGTGACCTTCATTATAATGAGTATATCAAGTATTTGCATGAACTTTTACGTTAAACATGATAATACCATAGCGTTTAAGCACCCGTATAACCTACATTTATTCAATTTATAGTAGAAACCCACATAGCTCAGTAGAAATTCCACTAACATAACAATTTAAAAGGTTGTGATTCTAATTTTGAGGTAAACTTTTTACAAATTTTGAAAGTTGCTACAAATGAAACAACTTCCTTGCATTAAAAATAAGAAACAGGATAGCGCTTGAAAACTTTAATAACAATGATCAACAATTTAACAGACACGATTTTCTCATAAAGTTTAGCCTTACCATTTGATATAATGACTTCGTAACGACTACGTGTATTTTAAATGTTCATGTGCGTTATATTAAACTCATTGTTGTACAGAGACATGAAGGTCTAAGTGATGTTACAAACGTCTTAAAGCACGGCATTGGAATCAAAACAGTGTGCCCTAACTACAGACTCAAATTAAGAAACACACATCGTATTGATTGAGTCTAAATATAGCTCTAAGAACATGTTTAAAAACGTGTCATTCCATATATACCTTGAAGATGTTGAATGGTCGTCATAAAAATGTCATTTTCTTTATATTATGTCGACATGTATTAGTTATAGTATCATTAGTTGAGTATTTAAACACTTATGTATCATCGGAACTAAACTCTAACTTGGCCTACTAAACTCAAGAGAAGACTTTAATGGAGACGATGGTTATCAACTGCAGAGTTAAAGTCGTAAAATGCAAGTCTTTTGGGTTTCTGGAGCATTCCTTTTTATCGTTTCCTCAATTTCAAGTTGATGTCATTTTAAATGTAAGTTAATGACCAACGCATGCCGTAAATCAAATCCAGACCTATTAAATTTCATGAGTTATTGATAGATTTACGACATTACATCAAAATGCCATAGAGTGTTCCATATTCTTACATAAGTATATCAAGTTTTAGTTTGTCCCGATTCGTGTATGTCAAAAACAGGGTCGACGTCTGCAACACAATCGGAACTTCTCAGATACTTACGGATGAGTACGGAAACATCCGAGGCAGTTCCGATTGGTCTGCAACACTGTGGCGATATATACATATCAAGATGAAAGACTTTAATTTACAAAAAATCTCTCTTCAGGATATGTGACCTTCACTAAGTCAACTAGGTAATGAGTTTGTAGGTGATTGGAATGTAATCTGGTCAGTCTACTTGTGATGTTTTGCCTAATCAATCAAAGTCTTTCGGCAATTCAAAGTGGCCATAAGACGTCATATTGTTGCACTTTTCGCTTTTTATTGTCTTTATAGGCGTAACCAACTTTTACTTTCGCTTTTTTACTGAAACAATCTAAGATTAATGATACAATCTAAGAATGATCGACCAACAAAGCCAATCTGCAAAGCCGCAATAAGCGTTGAAATTGCGTTAAAATAACCAAATAATGACTTGTGATTAAGTTTAAATGGAGCAATGAAATGATAACACGCACTTCGGTCTAGAAACCAATCAAATAAGACTTTGTCTCATGCAACTTGCTGACGATAATAATATATCAATTACACGTTAAATAGACACTTTTTTTTATTTGAAGAAGAGGCATCGTACCAGCGAAAGGTATCAATAATCTAATTCAATAAGATGTTTAAGCTTTTACACATTATTTCTAAATATGCATTTTACTACATGTTTGGCAACTGCTATCATAGAGAACTGAGCGGCAATTGAATACACTTATCAAAGCAAAAACTGTGTCCCAAAACCATCAACCACTAGTCTTGAAACAAACAAATTGAACGGTTTGCCAAGAAAGGTTGAACATCGAGCGATTTACTAGATATTAGAAAGCTGGGATGATTTGTTACCTTAAAGGCTTAAGAGAAAGCGCCTTAAAACACAAATACAAATGTAAAAAATACAGGGCGGCGCGACACATTGGTAAGCGTTGAATGCATGTAAGGTCCCCATTGTTTCGATGAGCACGACACGTTATCAACATTGATCTGTGCCGGTTGGTTCCAGGAACAGATTAAAGTGGCGATATTTCACTGTCGAACTGAAATCAATTAGTATAAACTAACAATGATGGCCTTGTGACAGATTGACAATAAATAAAGTCAAAACAAGTGAAACACACGTGTGTGCAATGCAGTGTTTATCAGATGTTATCTTCACCTTATTGCTCATAGTTTACATGTTATTGTATCTGGTAAAAGTGTCTTAAAAAGAACAGGAAAGAAATTATAACAATATAAGAACTGGGTCGATTACATGAATACAAATAAAGTATGATTCACTATTTGCCAGCTTCTTCTTCAATGTTACAAGTCAGAGACTATAAAACCTTCACTTACACGGTTCATTTGTCAATCTTCAGGGCTTAAGAAAGGTGCAGAAATAGCAAAGGCCGTTATCTGAAACAAGCTATATTTATAACGCATTCGAACTCTATAAATCAGCCACGATTGTTTGTATTGTGAAAGCTACCGTACGATAATGACGCAGATTTAACAGTATTGGCTTGTTCATTTTTTGTCATATTTATTGGTATTTATCTCGTATGTGTCTCGATACCCGATTAACTATTTTTTCTTCCATTTGTATTCAATGCAACGCCCAAATGTGTTACGTCAATTCTTGAACTAGGACACATTTCACATGCCTTGTTTGTCGTCTTTATTCATTCCAATATTCCTATATGGTTTCAATCGTTTACACATAAGATAACAACAAAAGAGATAGAATGCATTCAAGGGTTAACAACAAAAATAACAACTGAAAGATTTATATCAACGATTTGTGAATGAAAAAAAAGGATTGGGAACAGTTGTTTAGTTGTGTAAATATCGACATCCATATTTGAAAAACGAATCATAACGGATAGACTTGAATCTTATCGGCAATTCAAACTAATATTGAAAGCAGAATTTGAGAGAAGAATTATGTAAAAAGTACAAATGAAATGTGTTTTCATTAGTTTCTTTATTTTAAAATATTGCTTATTTATATAAATTATATACAGCGGCGTTGTCAAACTGGCGCAATGGTAACGCGGTAAGGCTCTCCTCTGCGTCTTTCCATGTTCAAATCCCTGTGACAGCATGTGAGACAGTTAGGTTGTCACCATGTGAGACAGATGGATTACCTCTGGGTTCTCTGGTTTCCGACAACAAGATGAAGGCACAAACATGTACACCAGTTCCAATGAGAGTAACGTTATATAAGTGAATTGTACCAGTATATCGCGAGATACTTACCTGACATACACAATAACTTATACATACCTATTAAGAATCACCAAGTTATCGTTATATTTCTGCACCTAATGTCAAATTTTAAGGGCACGTACGTCTCTCTATTGTAGTTATTATTTGTTTTAAGTTATGTACCATATTTTTTTATTAGTTTTAGCGTTCAGTAAGATTCGTTATACTTTAGTGAGTCTCTGTTTCAATGATGGGTACCTTGCTGTATGAAGTCATATACTAGTGTGATGAATAACCTCTTCAATGACACCTTATTTCCAAATCAAAACACTTATCATAAGCTGACCTAATTTGTCAAGTTGTTTACTCTCATTTGATAAGACAGCGCCAATGTCATAGAAATCCCAGCCAAAACAAGACCTTCTCCAGCTATCAGTTGACATTGATTTCAACAAGAGGGCAAGGTACTTTCATATCAAGCCTAGTAATGTAAGAGTTAACTATTGTAACTAAATCTTACTGGAGATATCTTGATTTGCAACAGTTTTGCTTTCCATCCTTTTAGTTGGTCAAAATAGGACTCCGGCCATTTCTATCCTTTTGGTCGGTCAATAAAGTCCAAGGTCCGGCCAAACCCTAAGTAACATTACCAAATTAGGCTGATAACAGTTAAGGTACAATGTACCTTTATGGGTAGGTGATTGGTCATCCAGGGGCCATTTACTAAATAAATTGCTGCCATTTTTTAACAGCTCTTGGTTGACATGCTAACAAATAAGCTTACTGAATCGACTGAACAAACACAAAGCTGTGTGTGTCACATTGGAAGAACTCGAAGGTGAGCAGCTTCGCCTGTTGAATAACAGGACCTTTCATACTTTCATATGATTATCAGCCACTTCTGGTTAAAGAAAATCCCAGGAGTATAGCAATATAACAACTACACAAACTACATTCTGTACACGCGATATAGTTGGTGGCTTTTCATTAATCAAGGTAAAAGTGCATAATCGAAATCACAATGTAAGCCGTCGATTGTTGTCTTCAAACCTTTATTCAATATCGGCGGGTACTACAAAAGAGAGAATCCACCGTATGTTAGTGAATGTCCTTGAGATGTTTGTGCTTGTATGGTGGAATGTAGGTTGGCTTTAAAGTGTAAAGTTGTAAATATGGGGATTAGCCACTATCTATCTGGTAAAGTACGCATAGCTGATATTAGTTTAGGCTGATAAGTTCTTATAGTTGTCATAGTTCTGATAATTGGTGACCCATTAGTAAACAAGTCAACAACCCTCCTTGCCCATCGCCGGACGACCTACACATTCAATGTTAGTTTGGCATCTTTGGAGTTTACCCTCGTTATCTTAGACTGTCTGCGTTTTGGAGGATAAAAGGGCACGTTTGTGCGCTAAGAAGGAGAACAACGTTTGAGGGTTGGGTCCAACTTTCTTCTAAATGTTCAAAACAACGTTTAAAGGACTTCTCAAGATAATGACAGAGACAGTTATAACAGATCTGGTTTATGATCAAAGTTTGAAAAACCTAATTGAACATATGCGTAGTCATTTGAGTTAAAAAAATGAAATATGAAAGTGTGGTGCCAACAATTATGTTTAACACACACAGAGAACCCACTTATCTTAACAGTTTGGACTATTATAGAGGGTAGAATAAAACTAAGTGACGACATTGGTACAGTGTGAATCAGAATATAACAGAACTTATGTTGCCTTACTTTAGCAAGAATAATATAATGTGTGTGTGATGTCATTGTGACCACAAATCGTTAACTTCTGAAAGTCTTCTTTTCAGTTCGACCAATAACTGCATAACAAAGATGTCATTAAATCATAACGCATACTCACATGCATCGTGTCCGTTTTTGCCTTTTGCCCAACAAAAAACACCACATTCTCTGTACACAATTTAATTGTATGGACAGATTGACGTGTACTATTGGATGTCCTTTTTTCTGGTTAAAGTCAATGTCCTTTCTCTGTACCCTTATCAGTATCATCAGCGGCATGACCCAATTAATACAGTGACCTATATTTAACAATCCACCCATCGAGGTCCTTAACAAAAACAAGTTGGTTAACCTTTTTTCGATACAATATTTCCATTAACTATAGCTAAACAAACATCGATTCATGTCAAACGCATTTTGATTTTTTTATCAACCGGTATCAAGCTGCTATTATTGTTTGGTCAAAGTTTAAGGTTACGACTATGTTTGTGTAAGTCCGGGAATTTCCGCAAACAAATCGGAAACATCAATGTTTCAAGTTTCAAGTTTATTTGATATTGATGTTGATCTCTCTTGATTACGGAAACAGCCGAGCTATCTAAGGATGGAATATCGTAAATTGGTTGAGATAAGAAAGCAGTTGGTGAAGTCAAAGAACGATAGGTTGGGCCGACGTGAGACAAAGAGGCGTTAGTTAAATATCCCTAGTTTTACCATAAATCACGTTTATTACTTTATAATCAATATGACGATTAGTTTATAGGAAAATTTCGAAACCTAAGTGTAATCAGGTCACTGGGCAATGACCAATACTGGGGGTAGGTCTAGGATTCATGGCAAAACTGACCTAACGACGTATTGCAGTTAATGGTTAGTTACACTAATGCTGTATGTTGGGTCATCGAATTGAAACACGAACATGTGGTACAGAGGAAATTAATAATAAAACACACCCACATTAACATAAACTCGTAAATGGGTCAAACAGGAATGGTCAAGTCGTAAACTCAAAGTATGATATATGAGTTTTAATAATGAATACAATAAGAGAGTAGATATGTCAGTTTTGTATCGGGGCTAAGACAAATGATTAGAGATATTAAGAGTATGATAGGAAAGGGATTATCCATTAATGTTTGTCAATATAATTATCCTTTAGTCTCTAAGTGATTAATTAAATAATTTATTGGAGCTTAAAATCAATGATATAAAGTTCGTGTGAAGTATGCTAACTGGTCACTTGTGGAGGGCAGTATTATATGATAAGCATTCAGATCAGTGTGTCGGAGAAGAAAGCCTTATTGTGTGGGCAAGGACCCATCACAACTTCTCCGAATAAAAATCGTGTTGGTCTATTGTGTCGGCCATTATGTTAGTACATAAGTTGAAATTGGCTCTAATAAAGGCATGTTTGTGATTAATTTGTGAACAAGTATCATACCTGACTAGTACGGTACACTTTGAATGAGGTATTCCCCAACTGATATATGCTTATACTTCTTACATGAAGACACGAAAGTATAGGTGAAACTCTTCTGAGCAATAATGCATTTAATCAGAATTTATATAGTTCAAATGTGTAACTTATAGTTGACAAGTGCCTTAAATGCAAGCCTCTTATGTTTATATATTGCTCTCTATATGTGATTCCAAAGTAATGGCGTTCATAACTTTAGAAATAATTATGTAAAGGACAAAAACAGTCTTTAAACGGCATCGACCATTCTCTTGACAAACAGGATGACTGTATTGTTGTGGTTGTGTCATAATAGATCATAATAAGAAGAGGAGTACGTCCAATTGTTGTCGTTTTCGGTTAGCCTGTACTGTAAGCCGATTGTCTGTCGTACTGCAATAGTTGGACAAGAGATTAAAATGACAATAGATCAAATGGTGAGCAATGCACTAAGCAGACTTAACTTACATTCTACATTCTATACTAGAGTCCATATAAGGCTATACATACTACAAAACACGTTAGAATAGTGGGTTGGCATCAGGTTGGTTTTATAAAAGATTTACGTACGCAGCAGACTGCAGTTATCGTACGTAATAATAATGTCTTAAATTTACGAATTTATCAAAACATTCACTAAAATGGTCAACGGTGTTAGACGGTGCGAATAAGTTTCATCTACTCTGACAATGGTAAATAAACGTGGATTGATGTCAGCACACGTTGTGGTTTTCAATGAAACACAATGTTTTACGTATGCTATTAAGTTTGAATCACCTATGTTATATGGTTCTAGGTTAGTCATTGTTGTTAAAGTCTTGGACAAAAATTAAGTAATTGATGGTCTCTAAAAGTGATAAATGCCTAATATATAAAACCAAATCGTTAAGTTTGCCATCGTGGTCTATTACTATGTTACTCTCTTCGACTGTACATTGGGTGTTTGACGCTTTTTTTTCTTTGTATCAACTCGAGACCCTCTTTGTACAATTGCGTTCCTTCCTCATTGAACTAGTACCTTAGTTGTTCTCGACTGAGTTTAGTTTAAAATGATGTTGAATAATTGGTGTAATCACACATTTGATACACACATGTACACCAATCAACCACCTTAAAGTTGGCATAATTCTGGTTTGAATTTGACGAGTACTAATTACGCTTTAATAAAGTAGTTTCTGTAATGACAAAATGAATAAAACCAAATTGACTGATGTTTATTCTTTCCTCTACTGATATAGAGTACCAACTCACAGATCAAGTATATTGGTACTTTAATGTACACTTTATTTAAATATCCAATATATTGAAGGTACGGCATTATTGCATTGCTTACAGTTTCTCATGTTTTCATGTATAAACATCTGGTTGATGCAGTAACAGAGCTCCAGATTTTAGCTCTAAATACTGTGTAAATATAAAATAATAATTGCCCCTCGTAATTGGCAATGGGTTGTACTGTCATTATATTAATCGTATATTATATTTAGAACTAAATCTACAGAACGAGTAATCTCGTACGACAGAATTCAACCGGCACCGAGACTATACAATTATGACGTCCGATTACAGACAAACCATGACATCGTATGTAAATTAAGTAAGTAAATAAATTTGGAAAATAATACATTTCTTCTAACATTAAGTATAATGATGTTCAAACTACTTCTTTGATATTTAAAGCGTTTATTCATTTATTGCTTGCTAAACTTGTTTTTCTATTGACATAACATACTTGCTTTGTCAGTATTCATGTTCATGTATGTTCCTTTTATGTTCTTGTTGAGAGCCTCATGGAAGATAGCAGTTCTCTCGTTAATAAAAGTCAGTATTATAAGTGCCAATAAGAAAACACAAATGTACCGTATACTGGTGAGATAGGTCATATAACAAACGACATTAAGAATGTGTTTAATAGTAGTTAGTCACCAACATGTTTATTGGCAATGTACTATTAACCTGATGTTCAGTATAAGAAACTTGGACAACACATGTGTAAGTATTAAACGCTTCAAACAAATATAGAGGATATTAGTTAACCTTCATATTTTTATTTAGTTTTCAAAGATGAAAAGTATTTGTAGTTTAAGTATACATAAATTATCTTCTGTCAAACAATGAACAAATTGTAATGGCCATTTCCAATATCTAACGTCTACATTTTTTAAAATGTGAAGTACATGTTGGTATTTTATTTTATGAGCGGCATCTGATGTTTTACTCGTTCTACTTGCATTATAACATATCTTTGTAACATAACATCAATCAATGTGTATTGACATATCATATCTCAAGTATACACATCCAAGTATGACGAGCTAGATGTCATCAATTTCAGACAATAAAGAAAAATGCTAAAATACTTTCAAGAATTAATGCGTTAACTGACCTCATTTCACGTCATTTTATTCCTGTTTAATGTAGGTATTTAAAAAACCGCGCGTTCAAAGAAGAGAGATTATTTAAAAGGAACGTATACATTTAAAATCATTCAGAATGCTTCCTATAACTAGTTTGCCGCTTTGCTTTACTGACCTATACTAGGAAAAAGAAGGCTAACTTGTGTTCCCACTCAGAGTTATTCAAAGGACGTTTTTCATGTCAATTTAATCAAATGTAAATCCGGTTAAAGCATGTAATATTTGTAAATTGTGCTCATATTTCAATAACTATACACCTATATGGCCCACAATTGTATTCAACTAGCACACATTAAGTAAAATGATGAAATACAAAAGTCATGGCTATACATACACGAGTTCGTATAACATTTAGACCATGGCTTTTTCGTTCTATTTCTTTCCGTCTCAAGAATGTTTAAGATCTTAATATTGAGCTAAGCAAACTAGTTCAAGAAAGGCCAAAATGATACAGCCTTACAGTGGTCAAACGTCTACAACAATTTCCTGAAAGTCTATATTTGTACATGTGTTATTATATAACCAATGCGACATAATCAGCGAGGTCTAGAGCAGTATCGCTTTACGTTATTTTACAGGCAACACACATTGACGCAAGATTTTCCATTTTTAATTATATATTGCAAAGTTCAATATATGGTATACTGTAGTAAAACAGACAACATACTTAAATGTAGAAACCCTAAATATAGAGTAATCCTATTGTTAACTTGCAACCGCTTATGATGTTATAGTGTGTCATTTAAATCCGCATAATTGTAACATGTATTTGTTTGTTTCAAACTTAGAAAGGATTATGACAGATAGTAACCTCGATTCTGACCTTTACTACCAACACTAGTTGCCATTTTGACTCGTATGTTTCATTACTTCAATAGTTGATAGTTACAATATATATAAAAATGTCGTCTAATGTCAAACTCAAATTCATCTTTTGAAATATGGTTATCATTTTATATTTGTTCGTCTCCTTGACGTTAGTATTTCCATAGTTAAATTGTTTCCTTAGCAACTTTAAAAGTATTTATTAAAAAGTTATGTTCATATCGTAACCTTCTGTAACCTCCCGAGCATGTAATTCATTTGATTTGGTGTGTTCTGTTCTGCTCAGTTTAAGACTAAATGTCGCTTGTATGTTGTTATATTCTGCTCTGCTCAGACTGTTTAAGGTAAAGAGATGATTATATGGTGTAATCAAATTTGAATCGAAAGTAAAATCATTTTGGGGAATCATTTTAAAACAAGTTAAA
>ENA-OREC01001996-OREC01001996.1-marine-metagenome-genome-assembly--contig:-NODE-1996-length-10890-cov-14.638121_pt1 | contig 10890 bp, 4 predicted proteins | sample MGYA00248626_ERZ508543 | MGnify/ENA primary metagenome ERZ508543 (study PRJEB26211, sample SAMN05518279) | marine metagenome | isolation source: Puget Sound, Washington, USA | host: Bankia setacea... | reverse complement strand
CTAATGTTGGACAAATAAACGGTACATAGAGTACGTATATCTATACCTGCTAATGTTGGACAAATAAACGGTACATAAAGTACGTATAAATATACCTGCTAATGTTGGACAAATAAACGGTACATAAAGTACGTATATCTATACCTGCTAATGTTGGACAAATAAACGTTCCGAGCATCATACCTACAATCAATAACGTCTGAGACAGTTCTGCTAGCTCAGCATTTGAACAAACAAAGTCCCACTGAAAGTTTCATAAAAGTTAGAAATAGAGCCTTATATAATAGTAGGAGTTGTGTCAGTTCTGGTGTGTGACTAAACGGTTCTAAGATATTACAGGAATTCTTGAGAAAAAGTGTTTATTGTTATTTTTTATTTATATGTTTACCGTTTATGCAAAGGCAGATCTATGTTCCGCTTTATGCAAGCAGTCGAGCACACTCAATTTCTTGTAAGTAGATATATGTTCGGTAATCTTTTAAGCTTGTCAAGCCAATATGAAACCTGATTTGGTTTATATCGACAGTCAACCTAAATTTGCTTAATTTTTAGGAAACAATTGTATCCGGCCTACTTATTATTATATACAAAGAATTAACGTTCGCTATGCACAAACACGCACATATTTTGATATGTATCGCGTTTGTGTTTGGGGAAAAAAGATAATAACTCTCGACAGGTAGCGTAGTGTATCATTTGGTAACCTACATGTAAAATAACATTTGGTGTAGTGTTTTATAATACCAAGATATGACGTATTTTTGCTATAGACGACTTCAATGTTAAAGTAGCTCGTGATGACCTTATGTTTCTCGTGAATGATAGTGACATTCAAAGTCTAGAATATCTTTAATTAGCCGCCTACCTCAGTGACAAACGACTGATCTGTTGGTATTGAGTACTCCCATCCATGTGTACATTCAGATGAAGACACTGTGACATCATTAGACCTATTTGTGTACGTCACAATAGAACAGTCTTTGTATTCGTATCGTATTGTAGTGTTTTCTATTGCCGTTGATACGTTAGGTGGCGCCTTGCAGTGGAAATCCGGCCGGTAACCTTAAATAAAGAGATTATTTCTGGCCATTAAAACAAAGAAATGGTAGATGACATGGGTACATTTAAGGAGAAGTTGTATTAAACACATATCTTAGAAGAATAAAATGATCTATATCTACATATCTTGTTATTTAACAAAACTTTCAAACAAATTATGATGTATGCATAACATGTACATGGCGTCATGCACACACAACTAACTTTGTCCTGGTACACACATTCTTTTGGAAGACGTTTTTGGCATATACAGTCGACGATATCAAATATGTGGTAGTTTTGTTTTACAGTTATCGTGTTTAAATTGTGAGATGGACAACACACACTATAAATAACCGTTTGTCCAGGTCTTAGTGATCTAAGGATTGAAAACACATAATTGTTACACCTATACACTGACTATTCTCTACAAACGAGTTCGTTAAAGAGCGTTTCTATACAGAATACACACCGATAAATACGATGCTTAGTTGATGTATCACCCAGGACACGCATATAAAGAGATAGGAGAGCAACTGTTTCCATTGGTAACGTCCAAAGCGTCCAAGGGTGTTCCAAATATGATCTATATCGATGTGGTTTAAGCTTCCGGCCGCCATTGTAGAATTCTGTGATTATAAAACAGAAGGTAACGAATGGTCTGTATCGGAGCTCTTTTTGATACGACATACATGTTATCGTCAGATGCATTCAGTTATTTTGTAAAATAGTGCGTAAAAATAAAGCAAACTACGACATGCAATAAAGACAAGTTAAGTCAAGTTTGGTTTCGATTGGAATAATTTAAAAATACAACAGCAATGACAAAAAGTGCAACTGCATTAAGATGTATACATAAAACCAAACCTGATATCTTACATTGTATACAAAGTAACTACTTCTGTTTTTCTATATTGTAGGACTAAAGTAATCTGTACGTACCAGTGTATATACACGAACGATCACAAACTGTCAACATTAACTAGGCTTTATTCACCAGTTAAGACTTAACATCGTATGTTCAAGCACAACATAACTTAACACAGTTAAAGGCAAAACCTTTTCTTTGAAAAAAAGTCCGAAATATCAAGACCGGGGTACTTTTTTATGTACGACCTTTAACTGCCACCATAAATAGCAGAAACAGTACATACAAATACCATTATATGTACTTATATCTTGTGTACCTATAAACAAGCAAAGTGTACTTTCCCAAGTCTATTATACACCAAAGTAAATACCAACACCTCCGTCTACGACTTGACTTTCACATTCTTTGTCTGCTTTCTTTAAAACTGATATCTTTAAACAACATTCATATTTACAGCGTTATTTGTTAATTTTCACACCAGTATCTCATGCTCAAATTGTCATGTCATTGTGTTTATGTTTATGTGTGTCGTTTCTCACGGACCATGTGGTCTATCAAACATGTAATGGAACTATGTAATTCCTTATCTTATGCAGTTTAGTTTCAACTATCTGACTATCATCAGAGTTTATGAAGTTTAGTGTTAGATGTGTAACTCTCAATTGTACGTAAACAAAGATAAACATTATAATACAATAACTGTTATATACGCATTCGGTACAGTTAGTTTACATATAACATAAAAGGAAACTTACTTGCTAGTCCAATATGTACTTATTCCAATTACTACAAAACAACCGTAATTACTACAATGCAACCGTACCTAATTTCAGCAATGACGTTCTGCTCGTATCTATCTACCTACCCCTAGTGCAAGAAAACAGCTACATATAACTACGTGTCCCTTTACTACACAGCCTTCTATTTATCGTGGTCATATTTAAAGTAAAGCTCTCCATGTCATGCATTGATTAGTACGATGAGAGGTTCAACATGTGTTATGTACACCGAAATAAAAAAAAGAAAGACGACTTATTAGAAATGACCACCTATAACGAAAGACAACCTGAGAAGGGAGACACTATTATAAGGGAAGACCACTTGATAGGAAAGACCACTTGTAAGGAAATACTATCTGCAAGGAAAGACCACAGCTAGGAAAATACCACATGTAATTAAAATCCACTAGGTTAAGAGATCTCCTTTTGAATATATATGCTGATTGTTAATATGGTGTATGGTGCTTGGTACTTATATCTGCAACAGAGACGTGTGACTCTCTAACATGTTTATTATATGTGTATCAATGTGTGTGTGTTTCATATGTGATATAGAATTTAACGTTAATATGTTGCCTTCTTGTCGAGCATGTGTTAGACGCCTTAGGAATACTAATGAAAGACTAATTAAATAAGGTTAAAGGTCATCGTGTGTACATGAGATTAACTCTCCCGAGTATAGGACGGTCGCGTGGTTAAGTTGTTGAACATCGCTAATCAAAACAAATATGTCGCACTGACCATCTCACACAACGCTATGCAACAACAAAAGCAGGCGTCAATTAAGGAATTTTAACACTACTAGGACGAACTTTATAGTAAACATCTTTTCTTTGTTTTGAACCAGCACACGTTTATCATTTCGTGTCTGTGTTGCGTTTTGTTTACTTTTGTAATGTGTTAACAGTATTCCAGAACATGTGGTTAAGCTTACGGCGTCCTTCAACGATGTGACCCGTGGTGGGCAGTGTTGACAGGCGTGAGCTCGAATAATAATAGCACTTAAACGCTTCTTAAACTATGTACAATTAACCCATGCACTTGGCTATGTATTAACTGTAATGTTGAGAGTCAGAATTAAGATTTGTCGTGAAAAATGTATATAACGAATTGACGAGTAGCATTTTAAAAGGTACTCGACGGACACCATGCATTTCTACTCATTATTTGATCTTTTCTACAAACGTGAATACACAATGCCAATGACAACGAATAGGACAATCACGCATTTGTTATTAGAAAGAACAGAACAAAATATTAATTTTGTTTAAGCATATACAGCTTATCACAATTACATAAACACAAAAATTCATGGAGTATTAAATATACATATACAGTCTAACACTTCTAGTTTAGATGGTATTAAATTCACAATAGTTCTAAAGTTTTCTTATTAGATATCACGTTTATAACTGTGGGTTAGTCTCGACAACGATTATAAGCAAACGTTGAACAGTTATTCAAGATTGGCTTTAGATTATGAACCACGTATTGGATTGTTCGTGCCGTGTGCAAAATAGCAGATTATCCACCTTCTTTATTCATACTTGCGAGATGATATTGCTTATAACAGTACATGTACAGCAAAGAGACTTAAATTCTTTTTGAAAACAATTGAATTCTAGAGACGAAATACCGTCCCGAATTATATAGAAAACATCAGAATTCTTCAATTATTATTTGCCATATTTTCCAAAGACATGTTATGTGAATGTTGAGGTCTTGAAACTGCCCTAAACACATGTGAAACTAAACACTCAGTGCAGATGAACTAAAACAGCAAAAAATGAGACCCTAACCCAAATGCTTGAATCAAAATTCTCATCACATCTGTCATAAAAAGTGAGATATGAAATAGCTACCCATCTAGCTTTTTCTCCAATGTTTCCTCTTACTGTAACCGTTAGGTGACACACGACGATATATGTGTTGTTTGTCCGTACTTAAAGCAACTTCTAACAACTATAAGACAACATTTTGGAGAAAGAAAAACGAGTACAGGTATCTGACTTATTCGACGTCAATTGGCAACAGTTTTGACATATAAATGACAGATAAACAATTTCAATAATAAAATTAGTAAACAATAAACATTTATAATACTTGATGATTGGCATTAGTGTGGCTTCCATTCGCAATGACTATCGTCTATTAATATGTACACGTGCATATTGTGCAGAGCGGGTGACCGTGTAGATTAATTAATATTAATAACTGTAAGTATGAATGATATCATTATAATATATACGAGGGTACATAAACAGTAAACAATGTATACTCCTCTATACACACAGGTATTAATGTTTGTCCTACTTACGTAACACATGTACAGGCTTAATTTTGTATCTGTACTGTCAACATGAAGATGAGGCGTCACCCGCTCTACGTGTGCAGAGTGTGTACCTATTTGGAGTCATATCACAGTATATATTATTTTTTTTCGTCCATGATAATACATATCATATTGGAGAAAAGGCGTCTTTTGTCTGAATTTCAAATTGCTATTTATAAAATTATTTTATTTCTTCTCAGTCTTACTGCGTATCTGCTTAATACATATAATAATAATAATAATAATAATAATAATAATAATAATAATAATAATAATAATAATAATAATAATGCTTTAGTGTTATTTTTCGATGATAAAACTGTGGTGAGTGTACATATATGTGTATGTATTATATACCAACATTAAATATCAGTGTATATTAATTAGCATGTTTGATTGTATAAGTGTAATTTGTGAAGGCTGAGTTGGAAAGTGTCCAATGAACCTGACTGAGTTTGTACAATTAATATCAGCACATATGTTTGGATGACTGAGATAAGTTCAAAACTAACTAAGTCACCATCTCTAAATATATATTTTTGAATTGAATTGAATTAAATATCGCAATTAAGGTATTGGTGCCAACAACACAATGTGCGCTATCCGACGTCAAATAGCACAGTAGAAAGACGTAACGTAATGACGTCATAGTAACGTTGTATCTATAGAAGTCATCGACCATAACATCAACACGACGCTAGCAGTGTTATGGTAGACCTTTGGATGGTTTAGGGGTAAAGAAAAACGAAATCAGGCTACACTGAAATGTCAGGCGTCATCTGGCAATGTAAGCTGCAACTTGTTAGCTTTTTCTTGTGTATATAATTTACTGGTTATTTTGTTTTGGTTTGCGAATTTCTCTTATTAAGTAACATAGTTAGTGGTTAACTAGATAATGTTCGTATAACCAGTCCACCAAGTAAGTAAACACTAAGTAGTTATCTAGATACAATTGGTATTACCACATAGTAAGTGAAATGCTTAGTGGTTAACATGATAAGTTTTCAGTTGTAAGATAATGAGCATTCGGAACACTTGGTACAGATTCACTAATGCAGTTTACATATAAATTTAATTTGGCCTGCGATGTATCTACGGAGTCGGTAATCTGCCCGTATCGCCATTTCTGTACGGCCTCCGTGCTGAGGTGGTGACAACCATACGATTACCGTACGGATTCACTTACTCCGCAGTTTCTACGATCTTTTATATAAAAGGTTATACAACTCTTAAAACTCGTTAGCCTGTAGCCCGTAGACATATCGTATTAGCATTGCACGATCCATGGGCATATTTAGAGGTCGCACAATGACCTTTCAACAAACGCAAGTTCTCGGACACTTTGTAACCAAAACGAGTCCGTGGAAATGTTGCGGAGACTGTGCGATGACTCCACTGAAACTGCACGATATCCGCGCAATCTCGGCGCAGCCTCCGTATGGTGTTGTCCCCATTAGTCTAACAATAATTCGACGACAGTCGCACGATAATCGTATACAATGTAAAAAACATACTCCGTAGCCCGTAGCAGTAGTAGTAGTAGTAGTCTTTATTTCCTCCTTATATAGAAGATACACATACGACGCCTGAACAATTGTACGGAAAATCGTAGACGAAGTTATCGCACGGGTCTCGTGGAAACTGTAAACCATGCATTTGTTCCACGCTATTGACGGTGCAAGTTCATCATGGAAACTTTTGAAGCTTCTCTGATTGAATGCATTTATTTAAGCCCTAGATTGTATCGCTTACAGCTGGCGGTTCTCACAATAAGGAAATCTCAGACTTAGAGTATACTTGTTTTACCGAATTGAACGTGATCGGGGTAGATGAGCGTTAAGTCGCCCAGGTTCGATCTTCTGTCTGTGTCCAGTTTTAACATGAACGGTTGTGTCGTGTGATTGGAGTGTTGCGCTGTATTTCCCGACACCACTCGATACGCTTAGATTGAGCCGTTCCAAATAATGTTCGACAATGAAAGGGAGCTTAAAGCTTAGAGTGAGATAATAAAACATAGTTAACAGTTTATCCTTTTAGATAATCAAAAACTAAGGAAATAGTCAATGCGTTTCTACTTGACATGCTCCCGAACAGGACAAACGCGAAAGGCAAATGATTGTGCAGTTGCTTGCATTGTTTGCAGTTAAACTGTATAATATAACATCGCTGTCTAAAGAGAACAAAGACAGATGATGCTGTTGAATGATTATTTCATTATCGTGGGTCCGCGTGAGTCCGAACTCCCATCAAAGGCTTCCGTTAATTCATTAAGCCAGAAATTGTACTCACGCTACTCAGTACTGGTTAGTACCAGGAACATATTTAATTGCGATTTCATGATTTAGCTAAAATAAATCAGTATTATACCAATACAACGCATTTAAACGTCCCCACGTCAAAACAGAAACAATAAATAAGACAATCTTCTACACGAGACTTGTCTAATAGAACACTATATATTAACACTTAATTATTCTAAATGTGTTTTTTCGTCATATTGAATAATGATAATTAGACTATCAATAGTAATATGAACACAACACGCTGGTATAGGAAACACTCTTTATTCAAGCCGTCGCGGGACAAATCCAGATTTTTTATATTTTTGAAACATTTGGAATGGAAAGTCCAATACTGACGTAACTCATATCAAGCTGGGTAAACGATTGGTTATGTTGATGTGCGTGTATTTGTAGTGGTGAATCTAGTATTGGTACATAGGAAGAAATGGTGAATCTAATGGCAATGCGTTAGGTACAGCGTTGTACAGTGGTTAGCGAGTCTGGTGTCTGTCAGGTTTGAATTCGAACTATATCAATGTTCTCCGTTGTTTGCGCGAGCAAGAAACATCCCCGTTATTTATCGGTACGGGTTGGCTACAGGAACGGATTCAAGCGTGATTTTATAATCGAACCAGCTAACATAACTATTAACTACACTAAGGGGAATATTAGCAATATTTCTAACAAATCCTCTCATTAAATATAAAACAAATGCGTGTCTGATATTAGTACATACAGGGATAAAAACATTGAAGACGAGGTTCTAACCGGGTTTTGAAAATAATATGTTCCAATAATCCTAATCCTTTACCCGGGAAAATGAACGTCAAATACATATGATGTCATTCGATTAACTTGACGTATGGACAGTCGGAACAAACGTCAAAAAGCTTGTCAATGGCACGCCTTTTGGTTTCGCAAAAGTTCATGTTAAATGACAACTCACGAAATATCCTACCATTGTTTGATTCACAGGATTTATCGATATTCTTGTTCCATGATATTAACTTTCTGTGTTAATTCTAAATAATTTACCAGTTTATTTTTGTGTTTTAAATCCACATAACTGTTTTTATAGAATAGAAGTGTTTGTGACCGTTCAATTTGAAAAGTTAAACAGCTCAAAAGCACCCGCGATGTTATTATCAACGATGACATAGAACATACATACACGACTAACACATCTTAACAAAGAGGAAATAATATCTGATAATTGAATGAATAGGAAACAGTATGTAGAAAAGTTAAATTCGACGACGTTTAAGTTCAAATATGATTGACGGACGGTGGAAGCTTAGCAAGACAAAGCTTTGCTAAATGACGCCCTCAATATAATTAAATCAAGATGAATAATTTCAACTTCATAGACATATAAGCTATGTTCATAGTTAAGCCTTTTTTGCGACGAACAAAACACCGTACATTGAATATCCAATTTTAGTAGACTTAGACGTAATTTGAAATTTCAGAAACGACGTTAATTTACAATGACGTCATATTTCGACGTTCGTGCATGGCAATGACGTCTATACATAATCAAAGCCCATCAGTTGTGGTAAATGAAAGACACAGTACAGACGATGAAAACAGAGACATCAGGTTGAACTTGATGAGAAGAATTCAACTTCTATGAGTGGTACGTGGATCATTTTTACTTAATGTTATACTTATATATCTGTCATGTTTATTTTGAAAATATTAGGAGCTATTTATTATGACTGATTTAATTGAATTGATAAACGTAACCTATAGATATTAGAACTTGTCATTTTAAATGTTTGAGTTTAATGGGGACATTTCACGATACACACGCATCTTAAGAGGGTATAACACGGTAATAATTTCTGGTTTCCTGTTTTCCAGTCAAACTATTATTTAAGATTGCAAAATTGATATTAAAGGTTGACGTTTGTAAGCCGTACTGTACTATTTAACTCCATTATATTGATATAACTATTGTAGTATAAGGATGATAAATTATATTTCAATTTGACATGCCATATACTCACTATCAAAGTGGACAAATGCGACTGTTTTAGAAGAAATAATCAGTTTACATGTTTAATTTAAATACAAGATTCATGACAAGGACAAAAACGCTTGATATAATCGCTTTTATGAGACTGTCTACATTCGTTTGTATATATGAAATGATCGCAATCTCTCGCCAATGTTGAACTATTCAACCTCTGATTAAAAAGGGAAATATACATGCAAAGCTATTATAACTAATTAATAGCATAGATAAGTATGTATCGATGTTTTTACTACATTTACAACTTCTTTTAGATTAGTGTTCTGTTCGATATCATTATACTTGCACAATGTGTTTCTAAACTCTCATCAACATAACGTTTGTTTGTAGTGTCTCATTTACCAAAGGTATTTCATCTCTCTCATCGTCAACAACAAGTTTTAATTGGCCAATCACTTTCTCGTTTAAATAAAGTTAATGCTAGTGTGCCCCAGGGCTCTGTTCTCCGGCCTTTGTTGTTTCTTTGTTATGTAAATGACATCACTGAGAACCTTGTCAGTATAGCTAGGCTTCTAACTTCTAGTGATTTAGAAGGTATTTTAAACCATGATCTTTACGTTATTTCAAAATGGTCAAAACAATGGTTAGTTTCATTCAATCCGTCGAAAACTGAAGTGTTTCATTATGGAAATGGAACACCGCCTAATCTTGTTTTCGAAAATACAATAATAATACCTACTGATTGTCATAAGCATTTAGGTGTTACACTTAACAGCAATTGTAAATGGTCAACCCATATCAACAATATCATATCGTCGTCGTCAAAAACTACTTGGCATTTTACGAAAAATTAAATACACAGTGCGCCGAAAGTACTGAACCAAATTTATCTGTCGTATTTAAGACCTTTACTCGAATATGCAGGTACAATTTGGGATAATTGTAACCAGTTGGATAAAGCAAATTTAGAGAAAATACAAATAGAAGCAGCAAGAATTGTAACCGGACTTACTAGATATGTAAGTCTAAATAGACTCTACAGGGAAACCGGTTGGTTACCATTATCGGATAGGCGTTTATATACTTATTTTAATGTATAGAATAAAGAATCGTATGGTACCAGGTGATTTTTAAGAAATACCGATCATCCGTAAGGTTATAATTTAAGAAGTAGAAATGACTTTGTAACATTGCCAAGACGCACTACTCTATTTGCTAACTCGTTTGTTCCATCAGTTATCGATTCTTGGAACAGTCTTCCGGAACAATTACGTAACAACCCGTCTATTGGTAGCTTTAAACGCAAACTTTTAAATAGTTTTTTCCAAACCACTGAAGTACCTTCTTACTACTGCAATGGTTCTCGAATAAATTCTGTTTTACATGCACGTTTAAGAAATTATTCCAGCGATCTTAAAAGTGATCATTATCTTAACCATGTATCAGAAACTGATAAATGTGAACTTTGCAATGAAACTGAAGATGTAGAACACTACTTATTTAAATGTTTAAATATAATGTACAACGTGTCAAACGTTTTAGATCAACGCATTCAATGCATCCCCTAAACTCCAACCTGTTACTATACGGTGACCCTCAGTATTCGATTGAGC
>ENA-OREC01001995-OREC01001995.1-marine-metagenome-genome-assembly--contig:-NODE-1995-length-10895-cov-12.107506_pt1 | contig 10895 bp, 6 predicted proteins | sample MGYA00248626_ERZ508543 | MGnify/ENA primary metagenome ERZ508543 (study PRJEB26211, sample SAMN05518279) | marine metagenome | isolation source: Puget Sound, Washington, USA | host: Bankia setacea... | reverse complement strand
TGGGAAACCTTTCAACTGCAAAATTCTTTTAAAACAACTACATGTACAAGATGATAGCGAGTTAAATGTCTTAAGAGTATTCATTTGTAAGATCACAAAAGAGTGAGACGTACTAGTTGAAGACGGCTTGGAAGCTGTACAAGCTGCACACACTGTAGCATCTTTCTTATTCTGTATCAAACAGGAATCACATATCCAGTTGCCCGGAACTACACTACCAAAGCTTCCCCAGCTACTCTGAACAGCTGATGATTCTGAAAGTAAACCGTCGTTCAGTTTTCATCTTTAATTTGTAGTCACACGTGAATGGATGAATGCATGAAATGAACAGTGTAAAATTTGTTTCTCTTCCAGGTTGACTCAATACTTAAAGACTTGAATACCCAAACTTAAAATGGACTGAAGTTGCACAATTGTTTTACAAACCAAATTTTACCATGTCTTATAATCCACAAAATCTAGATAAATATCTAACCTTTTGGCTTTGGAGGTCCTGGCTTGGCAGACTGACATGCTGCACAGGTATCCACTTCTTCTTTATTATTGATCAAGCATACATCACACGTCCAGCCAGTCTTCTTAAATAGTGTGCTGAGATCTGGCTGATTGCCTACAATATGATACACAGTATATAAGCATCTAATGTGACATTTTAAGGATTACCCTGTGAAACTATAGCTCATCTTTCATACAAAACATAGAAAAACGACTGAGCTGTAACAAGAAGAACCACTATGTCTTGAGTGTAACTATCAGTAGCAAAAGAAACTAAATCTTGTAACACCTGATCTGAGACGCTTTCAAAAACAGGAGCTTTAGGAAATGTATCTGAAGTGCTCTATCATGTTAAGCGATTGCTTCAAAGACAAGAGGGAAATGCCGATCCCGCATTAAAGCCGGATTTATATATTTTCAACACAAATGAATGTTTCGCTACCATTTGAAGGTCACAATGTGACATATAAGTGTAAAGGTCTCAACCAAAGCAACATTGAGTGCGAGTATGAAGTAAATCTGTCAACTAATAAAACGGTCATAACGGAAAAACAAAACTTTAACATAAATTGCTAAAGAACAATGTTAAATTTCAAGGTTATCTGAAGGTCAAGATCATAATGTTTGTGAAAATGTCGTGACCTAAGCAATTATGTTTGCGAATATGAAGTAAATCGTTTGACTAATGAAAAAGTTATTCGAGAAAAACGAAACTTTAATGCAAATTGTTTACGATGTTTGCCCATCCGGACGGATTCACCAATCTATAAGCTTAAATTTTCAGTCTATGCAAAAACTATTTTCATACCATAGGACATCTGACTGATAATTTCTAATTTTTTACCTGTCATGCCTATTTTTCACCTGTCACACCATTGAATATAGAGCAATATTTGACAAAAGTTACCTGTCGTTGTGACAGGTAAACCCAAAATTTCTACCTAATTGCTATCAATTCACCTTTTGGCTTTGGAGGTCCTGGCTTGGCAGACTGACAAGCTACGCATGTATCCACTTCTTCTTTGTTATTGATTAAACAAACATCACAGGTCCAACCAGTCTTCTTAAATAGTGTGCTGAGATCTGGTTGTTTAGATGGCTGTGCAGTACTTGAAGTGCTAGCTTCTGTCATGGCTGAGGACTTCTTGCTTCCACCACCTAGTATGTCCATCACACTGCCTGTCATCAACTCAGTGGAGGGCTTTACACCAAAGCTGATTTCTTTGTCAGTACCTGTAAATAGTCAAGAGCTTATGAACTTCTAAGACTCAACCATCTAAATGACAAATTCTCCTGTTTAGAACATTCTGTAGAATAATATGTTTAACATTGTTAATCTTTATGTAGCTTTATAGCCATGTTTTTTACTAATTTTATCTATCAGACATAAGCATCAAAACAAATAGACCCAACACAGTGACATGTTTTATTGAAAAATATCAACCAAAGCTTTCAATGATTGAAAAATATTACTTGCTTTGGTACACAATCAAAGAGGGTTGAATGAAATTGGACAATGTTACCTTCATATCATGTCTATTCAAATTTACACTTACTTGCAGGCTTAATCTTTGGTTTAGGTGCTGTGTTGAAGTTGTAATCCATCATTGGAGACCTAGCAGATGGAGTCACAAAGGAGAACTCAGACGTTACCAAACCATCTGCCTTTTGTGCTGTTGTAGACGAGGCTGGTTTTGACAAGTTGTTTCCCCCAGTCTTTTCCATGCTGATAGGAGAGCTGAACTGGAAGCCCTGTTGAACAAAAGAAAAGTAAAGTCATACCCAATCCAACAAGAAATGTCACAGCAACGAGACGCACGATCCAGAGTTTACCTTTAGTAAGTGATAGCCAACTGATTGTAAGCTTTAAACATCCTCTAGAATCAAGCAATAGAATAAAGTAAAAGAAAATTCCTTTAGTTGTTTTGGAGTAATGTGGCCCTAATCTGCGCCTAAACTGATAACACTTTACAGCTTTCCCAATAATTGATTTATTAACAGTTTGTGTTCAGAGCATAGTTTTTATCACTTAAAGCTTGAAAATAATGAACTATTATGTAGGCTTTCAAGTCACATATTGATCAAATGGTATCTACATATATGTTGATGGGTTATGCCAAAGCATAAAGAGAAATAACCTATCTGCCAACAAAGATTACAAGCAAACAGTTACTTACAGACTGTTTCTGTGGGGATACTGGTTTGTTGGATGGAACATATTCGGTTATTGGAGAAGAGAAAGTAAAGTTGAGATTGCCAGCATTGTCAGAGATGCTCTTCATTGGAGATGCTTTGGAGGGAATAGCTGGTGTGGGTTTTTGTTGACTTGTAGAGCCAGCAAAAGAGAACTTTGGCATGTTGGCTACAGGGAGGGTAAAATCTGTCTGCAAGTCGGGAATAACCATCTGAAAAATAGGACCAACTGTAAGCCCTCAATAATGCCAGAGAAGGCGAAAGACTTCAAGCTTTTACTGGTCTTATAACAGTTTATTCTTTGTCTTTTGTGAAATTGTCAATATTTCACTGGACCGACATATTTAAAACAGTTATGAACTAAGGACTGGTGTCTTGTGCATATACTGTAATGTCTAATAACTAAATACAGCATATTTAAAGTTAAGAGAAACAATGGACTACAAACAAATCATCACAAGTGCAGATATTTTCATGTACACAACAAAGCTGAGTATCTTACTGTATCATCCTCTGGCATATCTGTAGTTTTGACTGAAGCACTGCCTCTATGGTAGGACTTGTCACGTTTCATTTTACCCGAGCCTCCAAAGGTGTCTGCTGCTAACAAAACAGTATCTTGTCTTGAAGGCCGCATTACAGGCACTTCTTCAGGCTATTCAAATAAACACCAAACATTAACACTATATATCACTTCACAAGACTCAAGAAACTCAAACTGTAATTGACTTCTTCATAGCATGAAAATAATAACATTCTAACTGCATTTTAACTACATGTTAAACTATTGTAACCTATCTCAATTTACGAGTGACAAACTTACAATCAGTTGTTTGATTATAGCCACATTTTTGGCAGCGGAATTCTTTGGAGAATTTAAAATAGGAAACGATTGATGCCTGAAAACTGTATTCACCAAAATAACAAAAATGTGTCTAATATAATTCAGCTGTGACCATTTTATTTTGTCAGTGTCTCAACATATATTTTTATATGAAGTTTTCTTTAAAGAGCTGTGTATTTTTACCCTTATAAGTAAAATGTATTGGGTATCTGCAGTTTTAAATTGGGTATTTGTAAGATTCATATTGGGTAACACAACTTTTCCCTTATATTTTCTATACGAGACCAACTATTTTAATTGGGTATTCATTATTTGTTTTGTACTTGTTTCCCCTGTTTTAAAAAAACCATAGGTTATTCCAGAAAATCAATTGGGTAAATACCCCCCCAAAAGCAGCTTATCTGTTTCTCTGATGCCTAACAACAATACTCACCTTACTAGTAGAGACCTGTGGCTGGGCAAAACTGACTTGTCTGTTCTTACTGATGGAGGCAGGTGTACTGATGCTCAGGTTGCTTGTTGGGGGACCACTTCTAACAGGTGCCTGATTTAAACACAAATAAAGTCTTAATAATAACAGTTAAACATAAATAATCCAAAACCATACACAGTGTAATCAGTGTAAACAAATATTCACCTCTGTGTAACTAGTGTGGTATTAAAATCAAAGAAATCATACGAAATGCATTATATATATATGAAAACAAGCTCATTTTTGGGTCAAAGGTACATGCCCTTTGAGTAGTACATAATAATTGTACATAATAATTACCACATTTAAGGCATGGTGTATCTTGGAAAAGTCTGTATCAAGTTTACTATTCAAAAACTATGTTGAGACTAAATATTGAGAGAGCATTGTTTCAGTACTTACCCTGGCACTGTCTCTAGCAAAGAATGACTGAAAGAGAGAAAGTGCAAATTAAAACAGTGTATATGTTATAAAAATCTTAGCAGATAAGAGTGAACTAAAAGCATTTAAAGTCATACTACAGATAGAACTGTATCACATTCACCCTACAGTAAGCTGTCTGAGTAGTTCTGGGTAAAAACGCTTACAATGGACCAGGCAAACTAATAATGCTAACAACAGCCTTCAAAGAAATTGTAAATGTCAACCACCTCTTGTCTCAAACCAATTATACCATCAATGTTATAGATATATCAGTGTATAGCAACATTGTGAGACATTGCCAACAATAGAAAGGTTAAATATGATTCATTGACAATTAGCAAGTAGGGTTTAATAAATTAGAACTTATATGAAGCTATTCTTGTTGGTACTAAATTGTGCTTCAATGGGATGAAATCAACTTATGCAATTTGAAGACAACTTAACTTTCCAAAACAATTTGCCTATAATTGCATCTACAGCAGAGTGAGTACTCAAATCACCGACTCATCCAAAATAACAACATTTTTATAAGTATGAGGTAGACAATGTTGTAGTAAAACCATATTGACTATATGTCTAGTCAGCATTTGTATTACCATCAACAATTACTGACATTTTAGAAAAGATCTGTTAATGTTATACTATCTTGATCTTATAACCATTGAAGTCTAGATGAATGACTTAAATGCACAATCCCCCCCCCCATGTGTGTGTGTGTGGGGGGGGGGGGGGGGGGGGGGGGTTTAATAAATAAAGGTGAGACAAAAACAGCATGTGAGTGCCAATTAACACAATAATAAATCTTCATTTAAAGAAGGTAATTCTTAAAGCTTTAATTTAAAACTGGAAACAGCAATGACAATCTTATTTAATATGAGGCCGACAGAATACAATGTTGATTTTGATGATGATATGTTTTAAGTTTTAATTATGAATGTTGCAAATCTTGATGAAAGATGATGCATGGTTTTAAAGATTTATTGATAAAGCAAGCCAGCTTTAAACAATTATTTAGCCAGAAAACCACATGTACTTACTGGATTTTCCAAGGCTTTCTTAGACAGAATTACAGGGATCTTTTTAGCATCCTGAAATGTATAGTATTGCACATCTTAAAAAAACTCATTATTTCTTGTAGAAACATTTATCAATGCTGATTTGTTATATTAAACCTTTCTCCAGCAGTAAAGACATTCAGAATATCATTTTAATAAAACCTATAACAATATTAGTTATACAACTAACACAACCAATAACTTTATTATCAGAGAAATTGTTTGTAGGTTTAATTCAATTTTATTTTAATTAATACATTCTGTGCATGTATACAATAGAACCCCTCAAAACCGGAATCTCAGCAAACCAGAATTCCCTCGAAACCGAACAATTGGCTAGGTCCTTATTTTTTACATTCTATCTTCATTGTATAAAAATTACGGTAAACCAGAACCCCCTATTCCGGAAACCGGACAAGCTTTTTATCATTTCTAAACGATTTCAACTTTTATATTTAACTATTTTTCCCCCTAAAACCCCTCTAAACCAAACTGTTTAACCGGTCCCGACTAGGTTCCGTTTAGAGGGGTTCTACTGTATAAGGACAATATTGCAACCTACATTCATTGGAGTAGGCATTCTGTCTAGATGTTCCAGTATCCTTTTGGCTGTAGAGCTTGTCACAGCTTCTTTATTGGGGTTCACTCTGGGCTTTGCTTTCATGAATGCCTTTACTGGCACAGATAGCTGAAAATGACAAGAATATAACTTTATTTGCATGACAATACTGTATGACTCAAATTCAGTTAAAATGACCAGACAGAAAATTGAGAATGTTGGACAAAAGACATTTGATATCTATATACTTCTCTCTGATGTGTTGAACATGTTCATTTAGTTGAAATAGCTGTGAAGGATTGCAGCGACAAGACTTCTAGTAACCAATTGATTAGGAAAATCTGGAGTACAAGCTGATGTATTTACCTTGTAAAGTGTTTAGAGAGAAAAAACATGAATATTCTAAGTCTTACCCTGGCAGGCAGAGATTGGTTCAAGTCCATTTTCCTCTGTGATCTGAATGACATCGATGATCGACCACCATACACAGTCTTTCCAGGATAGAAACTAGACTCATGAATACTTGTTCCCAACAGAGAGGACTCATTCTAAAAAGGTAACATACAACATAACAATGAAATCTAATTCTCACATTAATGACCAAAAACACTTATATGATTAGTTTATGTGGTAATTTTGTTTCAATCCTGTAATAAAAAGCAATACAAGCAGGGCTCCAAGAAAACATTTTTCATGAATCAAGCCCCGGGCCTGTGGCCTTTGAAAATGGACAAGCCCTGATTTTTTTCAGACAAGCCCAAAAAAAATTTTTTTACAAAATCTCCTCATATCAAGGTTTTACTAGTAAACAAACTGATTTTGGTGAGTCCATTACCATTTAAGAACAGTAATCCGTGATACAAGAAGAAATGTGGAGTTGAACACGGACCGAATCAAATGTAAACAATCTACGTCATTTTAAGCTACAATGCATTAATTAACAAGAGCGAGCAGGTGTGCATTCTTTAACTCTTCTATACACCCATTCTATCGAGAGTAAGGTGAGATGGTTATCACCCATCAGCAAGATTACAGTAGACCTTAATTGCCCTGATGTTGATAAACTAATTGATTGTTCAACATAGTATGATTTCCAAATGCAATAACTGTTAATCCCCCACCCACTTGTTTTCACAGTTAAGAGCTACCACGTGTGTTTATAGTGACTCGCTAGACTGGGATATCGATTTTACTCCCTACTTCACACTTAGGTATAGCAAGAATCATGGACCCATCAAATTGTATAATATGCAGTCGCTATCAGATAGTTAAGAGACTGTGTGTATCTAAACACACACAATTCTTATTTTGGACAGGCCCGACAGGCTGCAACATTGTAAAATTAGAGGGGCCCGAACTTGATTTTGACAGGCCTCCGGGCCCCCAGTTCTTGGAGCCCTGACAAGTTTACCTAAAAGTCTGCTTAAAATGACTTAAAATGCAAACTGTTTTCTTTTTATCTAAAATTGAAAACTTCCTACATCAAAATTAAAAACTATCCCTTAATAATTGACAAATTTAAAAACACAAACCCAAATTTACCTGTAATGGAGATGCAAACAGTGTTGTATTGAAAGCTGGTCTCTGTACAGCAGATGGTCTTTGTGTGTACGAATCACTGAGACGTCTGGAAAATGTTCTGTTTCCACTAATGCTTACTTCCACTGAAACAGTACATGATTTCTGTTCATTTATTCTTTGTTTAGGCAAGGTTATCTGAATATTTAAGAGAGGGACCAATATGTTAACATTTACAGCTCGAGTTGTGTGGTGAATCGTTAAGGAAACTATTCTATGTTAATTGTTGTAAATAAATTCTGTTACAATGTTAAAAGTAAGTTTAAAGCTTACATTTCTGTCGTTTTACAGCTGGAGAAGGTTGACTTCTAGGACTAGTCCCCCTACCGCTACTTGCATCATCCACAGCTTTTCTCTTCTCTCTACCTGTAGTTGGATCAGTCTGAGGTATCATAGATGAACAACCACTTGTTGACTTAGAACTATCACTTCTCTGTGACATAGTATCTTCTGAAACAGAACCGGCTTATACTTCTATGTTGTGCACTGTTTACCACATTATTGTCTTTAATTTGCGAAAATATCTTAAAAGGCAAGAATTCAAATATTAACTCAAAATTATCTAGGTTACATTTTAAATCAGTTGCCAGCCGGGATCCCTCGAAAATCCGATTTCAGTAGCCTGGCGATTATATCAGTCTGACCGGCAGTGCATATACAATCTGTCAACACGCTTCCAATACACAGTAGCACACCTAATATCCCAAGTGTAAAAGAAGATAACATGTCGTCACTCGTCAGTCACACGAGTTACGTTAGCCAATCAACAATCTGGTGGACAGAAATCTTATATCAAGGCGGAGTCAGTCACCTGTCAGTTTTGTCGCCAAACTGTTCGCGCGAATTATCGACCGTCCTTTTCAGTGTTTACACATTGTAGGTGCACATACAGTAATATGTTAACGTAATATAATTATGAACTGTTCAATGAACCATTAATTGTCAAACATTGTGAAAATTACTACACTACGACAAGTTTTGCTATCATTAAGGAGCTACTAGTATATGAATTAAAGTGACATATTAAACGGTTTGAAAGCCACATAGTTCCGGGCTACCAGGTGAAAAATCTGGTCGACCAGTAGGCTACCGTGGATTTCCAAAATTTGTCGGACCATGATGCAATTCTTACCATTGGCCATTACACTATCCGATTTGTCTGTCAGTCGAGCCAGAGGCAACTGTGCAGATGTAAACTCTGATACAGGAGGTGGAAAGCTTCCTTGTTGTTGGAATATCGGCATAACTGGAGCTGGTTCAGAAGATTGACCAGCTCTTGAAAAATCTAGAGTTCTGGGTTGTCCATTAGGCAACATCTGAGTTTGGAATGGTGTGAAAACTTGTTGTGATAAATGAGGTCCTGGCTGCATCAACCTGTTCTGATTCTGCATGTTAAGTTCAGGCTGAAAAGAAGGAAAATTACAAAATATTAAGTATTGAAAGTTCAGCAACATATAAAAGACTTCCATAACATTTAATAATCATTTGTTCACAGTTGAAATTGACTTCTTTCACCTGCATAAAAACTTTCCTTTGAAAACTCCCATAATAATCTTGTCAAACACATGCTAAGGTATCTGGCTCTAAACATAGTGTGTACTGAATTCTTTATTTTCATGTATCAAAAAAGTGTCTTGCTACCCAAACTGTTGGAAAACTGAATGAACCTGAGACTGAATATCAGAATATTTGTAAATGACATGAACTAGCTGTCAAACTACAGTATAACTAGCGAGGTGGTCTTAATAGTGAATTTGCTAATGATAACATTCAATACATAATGCATTAGAAAAAAGTAATAATTAGATGGTATAGTCGTACTTACTGCTGGTGCAGATATCTCGTGTGTTGTTGGAGGATCAGTTTTAGCATTTGAAACCAGGTCTGAAAACCATGAAGGTGAAAGCATACCTCTCATGGAATCTTTCACTTTGCTTAATATAGACTGAAAAAAATAATGCAATTCATTAATTTGCATATAAAAAAGATATCATTACCACAAGAAAACGGCTAATTGATCGCTTCTTAGAACGAGTTTAAAAAACTAAGATTTTACAACAGCAATCATTACAAAGAAACTGCGCGCGACATGTGCCCCCTTTCCAGTCATAGCAAAGATATGACATGGCAGGTGTATCATTAAGCGACACTTAAGCATCACTTCACTTGCGTTGAATCTCAATACCATTTTTTCTTAACGGAAAGTCAAGACAAACTTCACATTGATCAGTTGGCTCAAGAGTCCAGATAAGAAATGGTCTAATTAGTATTGTACCATTGTTTCTGAATGTTTATCGGCAACTCTTTTGCACTCTTGTAAGAAACAACCGTAAATTAATATTTACAATTGTGTGGTTTATAGCCAAGCAGTAAACGAAAGCATTTTTGTATGATTACCTACAACTGTGTTTATAAAGCCTACTTTTTGGAATCCCAAATATAATGACATTAGACCTATTTTATTTACTATTGCCATGCTTTATTATGAGTTTAAAATGTTAGTCTTGTTCGATTTAGGTCAGGTCTAGTAGATTTCTAGAGAACTGGGCCAAGTCCAGTCCCTGAAAAAGTTAACGTCAAACCCTGACAACACTTTAATCAGGAAAGTAATTCATGCTCTTTAATAATTTTGACCTGTGTAAGAAGTCTTCATGAAAATATCAATTCATTTTTACATTCGCACCCTATACTTTCAAATGCGAAACGAATTTCAATAAGGTTCCATACATTTCTACCATGCTTTCAACTAATACTCCATAGAAAAACATGCATTTTTGATGTGTCAAATGCAAGGTTCTTCATTTTTACGTTAAAAACACGTGTCATAAACCAGTTGAACAGTGAAACCAAAATAATGCAAGTTGCAACATCTGCACAAATAAAGCACTGCTAAACTCATATAAACTATTTTTAACATAAACTGTATCATAAATTATCGTTTTCACCTTCTAATTCAGTGAACGGCAGCATTAAATTGGATTGTTTACACTATGCAGCATGACTGTAGCCATTTTGTGTACTAGGTTTAACACGTCAAATATCAGAATCTATCTTTAGCGAAAAAGTTTAATCACACAGCATGTGAATGAGGTCAGTACCTGTTTTACTTACCAAATATACTTTTTAAATGTATATGTCGTCACTAATTACTACAATTTTAGCCTAAAAATTATATCTTTAAAGCACATTAAAAACGGCTGCATAGTTTTACGATAATAATCAAACTCAAATTTCCGTCTAAAAATCTTTCCAGTCTCATTAACATCTCATTTGCAC
>ENA-OREC01001994-OREC01001994.1-marine-metagenome-genome-assembly--contig:-NODE-1994-length-10895-cov-13.710298_pt1 | contig 10895 bp, 6 predicted proteins | sample MGYA00248626_ERZ508543 | MGnify/ENA primary metagenome ERZ508543 (study PRJEB26211, sample SAMN05518279) | marine metagenome | isolation source: Puget Sound, Washington, USA | host: Bankia setacea... | reverse complement strand
GGGGGGGGGGGGGGGGGGGGGGGGGCGTGGTTTATATGGAGATCATGACGCACGTGCTCCTTGAAAACAAGTACCCTGTATTGTGCATTCTATCGACATTTTAAACGATAAGTGCAGAGAGAGAAAATGCTTTTCGTTTGTCAAGTTTTGAAAACAAGGACGCTAAATTGTGCTTTTATGGCTATTTGAAACCACATTTTGAAACATAAGATATATACTCTGTTTGTTTTTTTCTTTAACAGGTTGAACAGTGTGAAAACAATGATGCTAAATGTTTGAACAGTATTTTGGAGCTGGTGAGCAAATTTTGAAACCAAGGACGATATATTGTGCCTTCTGAGGTTATTTGAAACGATGTGCTTGAAGTTTGAGCTGCAGAGAGAAAAACTAAAAGCAAGGACGCGAAATGGTCCATTCTGGCGCTCTTTGAAACGATATTTTGGAAGTTGGAACAGCTGAGAAAATTTGAAAGCAAGCTAGGAAGAAAGACGGTGGATTCTGACGCTATTTAAAACGATGTTCTTGAAGTTTGAGCTGCTGATTTTAAAAGCAATGACGCGAAATGGTGCAGTCCGGCCCTCTTTGAAACGATGTTTTGGAAGTTGGATCTGCTTAGAAAAAAATGAAAACAAGGTGGCAAAATATGATGCATAACGACGCTATTTGTAACGATTTTTTGGAAGTTGGAACTGCAGGGAAAAGGTTGAAAGAATATACGCTTAAGGTACGGGATAGGTTACTCGCGTCAAAGGGTGAACATTTAAGGTGTATTCTTTTTCAACGAAATTTCGCGTATACAATCATCGATCCTTCTTCTTTTATTTAAACATTTTTATTTTTCGAAATATGACGTCATTTGGCAACATATCCGACGCTACCAGTAAACCTTGTTTTGCGTTATACGTCATTAATTTGGTTGTTCGAGGCCTAATTTCTATATTTTTGGTAAAGATGTATAGATGCAAAATGAGCTCTAGTCTGCTATGTATGTATCTTTTACATTGTCTCTGCCATATTCGTGAAATAAACGTTTAATCGATTTGCGACCATTATTTTCGACGTGAACGAGGACGCTTTCAAAATAAAAAAGGGTAAGACCGGAGAGTTTTTTCCCGCTATTTTAAAGTAAATTTAAGCGACCACTAAAAATAGATGATAAATTAAGACTGATTTTGCTCTAAAATTATTTTTACTTTTCAATTCATGGTATCCGAATATAGTTTGCTCTAGAAGTGGCATCCGGCGTACCAAACCTCGGCATCCGGAATACGCTTAACATGGCCCGGCATCTGGCGTACCAATAAAAGGGGGATTTCATCCTCTTACATACTCATTACTTCTTCTTCTACTTCTACCACTAAGTGACCACCGTCATTTGGTTGACTATTCTGTCACTGTATTTGGCGTGCGGTTGCATACCCAAAAAGTCCAAAAGTAACAAATGAAGTTTGTGCTATACACATTTTTTTTTACAGGTGCAAATTAAAACATCGGACTTAAAGTTAATAAAGCACTTAGCAGTAGTTTCTTGAACGAGTCAAGACTTTCTGCGACGGTCACTTGGGCGGGTAGGTTGTTCCAGTCTCTAATCGTTTTTTTTTGGTTAGAAGGACTCTTCCGTAGCTGATGCTGGCCGTGTATGACCATTAGTTCACTTGCATTAGTTCACTCGTACATGCATGTATTCACGCATTCACCCATATATGTATGTATTCAATCACTCAAATATGTATTCATTTATTCAATCATGTCTGCATTCATTAATTCAATCATGCATTTATTTATTATATAGCAGATTCGTTTATTCAGTCATTTATTCTACATGTACGTTGACTTAATTGTTGGAGCCTATATTACATGGCTTGCTTAAAATCTCAACATTTCCATCCAGGGGTCAGCGTACTTAGTGTAATGTCCGATTATTAGTTATTATCACCACAGCAAGATTTGATATGATCTTAAAATGTTCAAGGTTATTTTTTAATCTGCTTGCTGCACTCAATAAGCGTTCTTGACAACGCGGTTGTTTATTATTTACATTTACAACAAATTGATGTAAGCGATACAGTCACGTGACAGAAATCATAGGGATTCGGGATCACCCGGAAGCAAAATTCTTCTTTTTATCAGTGACATATTATCCCAATGGCAGATACAGCGTTTGTGTTTGATCCCGATGATGCAATAGATGTAAAACATGGATATTACATGTTCTTTGGAAGTATTGTGACATTTGGAGTGCTCAATATCATCGTGACTGCAATCGGTCCACCGAAGAGTGTAAAGGGTGATCCTTGGCGATGGAACAACTTAGTTATATCATGGATCCACGGTGCTATATGTGGATTCTGGGATATTCTTTGGTAAGCCTGGTACACGTTTTCTCGTATGTTATTGACTTGCAAATTATGTCACAGTTTACGTCAAGTGTCAACACATTGGCAATAAATTAATGTATCGCTTACATCAATGCTAAGTATAATTGTACATGTATATTATAGCATGTTTACTGACAGCACGGACCTATATAAACCATGCTGCAGGAATATTAGTAAAGCTAAAAATAAAGAAGGGGGTGGGGGTGTTGTAACCAATTTTAAACGACTAAAAATAAAATAAGTGAGGATACAGGTTAGGTTTAAAAGTAAAAGTATACTCGCAAAACACGGGATTTCATCCAAGATCTCATCATTTACAAGCTCGGCCCTCTCCGCCAATGCTCGGGATCAGTAGATAATTAAGATGTTAGTACGCTTTAATTGTGCTATTTTTGATTCACACAATTCCTGGACAAAAAAACGTTATGTTTGTACTACCACTAGTAAGGCTCGTGTTTTTTTGGGTAATTTTGCATCGTCGTCTCTATTGATGGTTGAAATAATCAATTAAAACGTGGCCCACGTGTTTCATGCTGTTGAATCTAATTTTTCCGACTATATACAAACCAATGGGTATCCATGGGAATAATGCGACACGATACGAAAATGCACGGAAATAACCAACTACCGCCGATTGACAGAATGACTGTATCTCTCGATACGTACTGCGTACGCGCTAAGGCTGCTGGGTAAAATATTACTTGTTAACCTTTTACCGATATCGGGGAGTTGCCAATCCATTGTTTATAGGTCCGTGTCAACAGTTATGAATTTGACATGTGTGCATGATATTAGTTTTAAGATAAATGGTTAATAGACGCAACCCAGTTGTAAAGAATGGCACATTTATCTACGTATAATTATGAGACATTGTGACACTAGACAGTCACGCGCATCATGGACGTAGGTTAATGTCACATCTGTTATACATGTATATGATAAATGTAGATGTCGAATTTAGGACAGAAAATGTACACAACGCCTAGTACTCACTTACTCTACTTTTTGGATCACACTTCAGACTTCGATAATGATCATTAGGTCAACCCTATTACACTGTGTATAATCAATCTGTCATCTGCTCTAAGTGTTAAGACCAGTTCTCTGTAAGCACCAAAATATCTGCGTAATATTTGATGCTATTTAGCATAATGTTATATAAGTATTATGTACTTACTCCATAGGTAATATGTATAAATCATCTTCAAAAGGATAACTCACATCTTCATATATGCAGCATGACCTAATAGATGCATACTATATGTGTATTAATTAGAAACGGTTGGTGGAGAGGGTTGCCAAAAATGTTTCCATACAAATAATGACATTAAAAGTTGTCAACTCAGGGCTATAACAAACACTTACATGTGAAAAAAAGTCTCTTGATTGTCAGCATCTTTCTACATACTTAACGTATGTGTTTTACTTGTTCTAAGACTATTCATGATGAAATATTGTTTCTTTAATCGTTTAGAGGAAACATTTAAACTTTCTGTAAATTTATTGATCTCCCCTTGTCAAATTCTCCCAACCGCCGAAAATAGGTGACGTCATTGTAAGCAGAGTACATACATGGTGGCTTGATAGTAATGATGTTTTGAACGGGTTTGGGATGAAATAAACAGACTAAATCATTTACGATTGTACATAAGTATTTTATTTATACATATGTTCAATTTCTTTTGACAAAGCATGCATGTGACGAGTGTTTGTGTATTAGTGGTAACTGGTAACACCGGGATATGTGAGATCTAAACAATGACCTTGAGTTATCCATCGAAAAGGGCATGGTCTGTAAATGATTTGTATGATTTGCAAACAACATGCGCCCACATCGATGTCATCAAGTGTAACATTGATAAATTAACACCCTATATTTTTCTTTTGATTTCAGTGAGACATGTCTAAATTTAACCCTAAAAATTACTCATGCAGGGGTGGTGATATCAACTGTCTGAGTCGTCAGTATCGTCCATTTGGCGATCCTGCGACTGCATATTTAATTTCTACTAGTCTGTGGACGATCTAAATCCCAGCGATGGAGCATTTTTTGCGACAAAAAAGTTGTTCCAACACATATCAAGTATATACCAAACACATGCGAGATAAAGCCAATGCAATGTATTAACCGTTCCGTTGTATGGTATGATTTGTTCATATACGCACCTATAACTTGATTTGTCTTTGAAAATGATCTAAATTTGTCAAAACAGCGAAGGAAATAGCAAGTCACCGGGCAAATTGCAAAGGACAGATGTTTACGTTTGTTTCCGCACGTAGTCCTTTTTCTTTGTTAATACACACAAAACAATTTACTCATAACAAATGGTTATTGAATTCTCTTCACAACCTTTAGACCTCACTAGTATCTTATGATGTTTGTCATAAAGGAAACATGTCTGCTTTATCCTTCAGCAATCCAAACCTCTTCATTTTTCCCTCCAAAAAACACATATGGCCAGAATGAGATTATTACTCAGATCGTTAAACATACAGTGATACTTGAAGTCTTTGGATATAGTTTTAACAATTGATAGCTGCTTAACTTTTAATCATTAAGATGACTGTATCTATGTTTCAGGAATCATACGTCTTCAATAAAATAAACAAACAAGAAATAGGTCTGTCATTATACTTAGGATCCGAAAACTGTAGTCTTAAAAAAAGCGTTCAAAGGTAATCAAACAATGCCTGCATTTACTTGTTGGATTTAAATCATACCATGGCAGTTTATAAATATTACATGACAGACACATACAGAGTGGGTATCATTGATATTGTTAACCTGATCGAGAAACAATATGTCTCGCAATAAGGGACTCTTGAAAGTTGAAGTGAAACACAAAACATTAATCCTGTGATTATATTAAGCTGTATGGTATTTGATTCTTTAAATTGGTTAAGCTTTAAGATCATACAAAAATACATCAAAATAAGCGTAAATGCAGCCTGTAAAGATAAAGAAATGAGGGTAGTAGAATTGAACTGGTTGCAACGCCGCCAGAGCTTGTTGATCCTTTGTGAGTTTATCTCAAAGTTTTTCCTCTTAATATATAATTTAATAATTTGCAGAAGAATTATTGATATCCCTGCCTAATAGACCTTACACTTAAAAGCCAAAGTTGTACGTATTTCTTAGTTCGTTACTGTATAGTCATAATTTTGGTAATTTAAATATATCTTAATTTAAGTTTTAACTAGGTACCAATTTTGTTTAAAGGAACAATTGTTGAACCTTATAAATGCAAGTACTGGTATTAAAGATACTTTTTTTAAAGGCAGGTTTGGCCGTGTTATTTGTTAATGAAGACAACTACTATGTGCTTGACTCTGACATGTGTTTCTCTTCAGTTTGGTGTGTTACCCAGAGCTGTTGGATGATCTAATTCACCATATAAACTACTTCACTTACTTGATGGTAGCATTCTCTGCAGGTACTGACAATGTGGTTTGCTATTTTGTCTACAGATTGATAACTGATAATGCTGTGAACCGAAGTTGGACTCACTCTGGGAGCTAAACAAGGCTTCTACTGAAATGGATGTGTGATGAACAAGGACAAATTGCAAACGTTATTTCTTTAGAGTAAAAGTTTGTTAAAGTGTGGATCAGATTGCACATCTAGGCAATGTAACAGAAAGAACGGGCAATGGATAGCCTGTCTGACTCGGTCAGTCCTGAGTTTGAGCCCCATTAAAGGCTCCCGTTGTAACCCTCATTGCTTAGTACTGGTGGGTTTCAGGAACAGATTCAAGCTTGATTTAAATATACAAAACTTGCTTGTTTTACAATAGAACTAAAATATATCAGTATAAACTAACAAAATTGCCAACATGGCAAATTTTACTTCACATTATAATTGATTTAGCTGTGACATTTCAATTTAGGCAAAAACGTTTATTGAGCTGATAACCTTCTATGTTTCTATTTTTCAGGGTATTTCATGTATGACTTTTTAGACTTGGTTGTGAGAGGCTATGCCACTTCTAACTGGGAGGTTACCCTTCATCATATAGCAGTAAGAATCTTCATTAATTAAATAGTTTGAACCTAAAGAAGAATAGTAGTGACTGATATTCAAAACAGAAGTATTGTTATAAATGAATAAGTGGGATCTATATATTTATATATGATGAATAATATACATGTAATAAATAAGTATTTTATTTGTGTACATAATTATATAATTAAAATATTTGTTGACAAGTTTTTTTTCTCAATTAATAGATATGAATATGACATATTACATAGTAGAATGATAATAATAATAATACTAAGTAATACTTATGATAACATTTTAATTTGTTTTTTCAGGTGACATCGATGTTTTGGTACAACTTCCATTGTAAGATGTGTATAGGCTATAATGTATTAGCAATCATGGCAGAAATCAACAGCTTCTTTCTACACTCGAGGAAACTTCTTCACATGTTGAATTACAAATTTGACAATACATTTTACCGTGCTGTGTGTATTGTGAATCTCTTGACCTTTTTCTTCTGTCGAGGCTGGTCACTGTGTAAGATCTCATACGGTATGCTGACCGAATCTCACCTTGTTCCTGTATTCTACTTCCGCTGCCTTACAGCCTCCATATTTGTGATGAACATGATCAATCCTGTACTGTTTTGGCGCTTGTTTAAAAACGACGTGCTGCGAAATTTACTGGCGTCACCTAAAAAGGACAAACAAATGATGAACGGAAATAACAATAAGAAGGCTCATATTAAAGCAAGCTAGATCTGTCAGTTGTCAATGATGAAAATGATCTGAGAATGAGTGCTTTTTTCATACTTGATCAACATTTGTATACAATCGTTAAGAGGTTTGTAAAGCAGTGGAAACTCTTTAAATCCTAGAAAACTAAAAATCTACTAACTAAACTAAACTAGAAAAATTGTTTATCATTTTTGTTTTCTTTAAACCATGCCAAATTGGATATAAAACATATTTTGACATTTAAATACCGGTATAGTTAGTTTTTAAATTGGGATAAGCCAGAAAGTCGGTAAGCTGTATTTTAAAGTCCAATTAAAGTCCATCCCGATGTATAGATGTATTTTGAAAACAAATGTGTAATGTTTGTGAAGTTAATGTGTGCACTGCTGCTATATAATATGGGTAATAGATTAAAGTATTATCTGAGGAACTTTGTAAATGTACATGTATATTCACTATTTTTAAACTGTTTCATTTAGGCAATTTGACTTGTTAATGTTGTTGAATGTTGTATTTATAGTCTGTTTCTGATTTAGATTGCATATATGCATGTATGCTATGAATATGTGGAACAAATACTTTGGATTGAACAAATATATTTATTAATTGAGTTGTTAATCGTTTGAGTATTAAAACAGTTACTAAATGGGATTTGGTGTAACAATGAACTGTTGTCACTTGTTTGTATGACATTCCAACGTCATCCCTCCATATCTAGTTTTTACTATAACCTAAACACCCATGAGATATCTGTTAACTGTTTAAATGATAGTGATATTACTGAAACAATTCTGGAATAGTTCACACGTTTTATGATATTTGTTTACCTTGAAGTAGTGGAACCATTATCTGGTGCATATTTTCATGGCCTTACTTTTACTCTTGTATTTCTGCTAGCACATGTTTGTGAGATTTTACTAAAAAATGTCAAGATATTATAAGTTAATAGACAGTAGCTTATTTTGGTCTTTTTGGAGAGAAATAAAAATGGAATCAATATATTCATGTACATAGTCCTAATTTAGGCGAACGTTTCTGTAATTTAAAGATTTTTTACTATCAAAAGGCAATTTTAAACAGATATAGTTACATGTATATGCATGTAGTTAGAATCAACTATTTATTTTCTAAAACAATTTACAATCCATTTTCTTTTTATAAACACAGGCTTCACGGTATTCAATAAAGATATAAAGCATAAATTTAACAGGATTTTATATGTATTGATTTTTCGTGTTTGTGGTGTTTTGATATGGGGTGTGTGTTTTTGTAATGTTTTGCTATATTTGAATTTTACATGATGTACGGTAGTCACTTTTTGACTGCATTCTATGTTGTAACACACATGTTTATAAGTTTATTTAGTTTTAGTCAGACTTGATTGTGATGCATATACATAGTCTCAACTGTTTTATTTGTAATTTTGTATAAATTGTATATATTCGGTAGTAAATTGTATGTGACTTGTTTATTGAAAGTTGTGAGTTTGTATACTTGTGCAGTTTATTTCAAATGTCTAATACAACTGGTACAGTTAAATCTAAAAAAAAATCTGATTTGAAAAAAAATGTTTTTGGTTTCCTTTAACAAATATATGTGAAGGTACTTAAGTGTGTGAACTATTACTGCTATATTACATTTGAATTTGTTGTAACTTGTAGGGCTGACACAGAGAAATAAGTGCCTAATTGATATTTTATGATTGAATATAAAAATATACCAAATTAAGTGAACCTCATTGGTATCCAAATGTCAATTTCTGGACAACTTTAGGACATATTTAGAAACAAGAATTTAAAAACATGATAAAGTAATAGTAGTAGTTAAGTAATACTACTACTAGTAATAATAATAAAAAAAATTTTTTTTAATGATAATAATAATAATCATTTAAAAAAATAAAAAAATAATGATAATAATAATGATAAAGACAAAAATGATAATAATAATGATAATAATAATAAAAAAATAATGATATTGATAATAATAAAAAATATAATAATAATAATGATACTACTACTAATAATAATTATAATATTTATAATTAAAAAGGACAATGGCATTTTGCTTAAGCAAAACATTTACTGCCATCCTAAAAAATGCTGAGGTATTTCTCTGGCATATTTTTTGTCTATAGGTATAATTGCTTTCAATGGCCAGTAAAATGAAATAACAAAAAAACTGAATAAGAATTTAAAAAATCCAGCTCTTTCCCAATACAGCTGTGTAATGTGAGTTATAGTTGTGAATTGATTAAATGCCAGATGAGCACTTGTTTTCATACAACTCTGGGTATCGTTTTACTAAAGCACTAACTGCAAGATCAAAATGTACTCAATCATCTGGGAGTTTAATAACTTCTAAACAGCTTACCATGTTGACAAATGTAAAGACAGCATTCAATGAAATACGTATCTGATCAATGAAGTTCTTTTGTGTTTAATTGAGGGGTTTAGATGTTAGTCAAGCCTTGAATGTGTGCCTAATTTTATAAGTTCTAAGTTTTGCATAAGAGCTTGAGTAAACCGGTACCCTAAACAGTAACATAACTCATTATTGTGAAACATATATTGTTTGTCAAAGTCATTGTCAGACATAAGTTTTCGACAAAAAATGACCTGGTTGTGTATATTTTGTAAAAAAGCATTGTTTTTTTCTACATTTCTTGAAATATATAACTAATTACTGTGTGCAGGTGCTTTGTAATATTTGGTTGCTATGGTGATAATACATAACTAACAAGGGAGGTAACTCTTAGGGTACTCTAATATTGTTGCTAACTATTTACTGTTTGTAGGTGCTTGGTAATATTTGGTTGCTATGGTGATAACATATATACCTAACAAGGGAGGTAACTCTTAGTGTACTCTAATATTGCTGCTAACTATTTACTGTTTGTAGGTGCTTGGTAATATTTTGTTGCTATGGTGATAACACATATACCTAACAAGGGAGGTAACTATTAGGGTACTCCTGTTTTACACATTATTTTTGTAAGAAATATTTTAAAGTTCTACCATTAAACTGACATGGTATACAGTTTGTAATAATTTATATAGAATATATGTTATTTATATAGAAAATAAGTGTGACTTGACCATGGAATGCCTGTTAGATATATTGACCAATCAAAAGTCAACATTTTCTTTTATCACAGAATCAAAAGCAGGTACTTTATTACATCCTCTTTCCTTCTCATAATGTGGCTTTGCAACATAATGTACTATACCCTGTAGATCTGCTTCAATAGTCCTTCCACATTGTATAATCAACCACACGCAATCTCATCTTATTCTCTTTTTTACAAAATTTGTCAAAATGCGTGAAGTGGTGTTGGTGCTTTGATGTGGGATGTTTTGCCTTTTAATGGTCATTTTGCAGTTTTTCGAAATGTACATTATTCATTTCCAGTCACTCATGTATGCCTTCTAAAATGTTTTGCTGGTTACATCAAAGTAATTGAGATCTAATATACAGGATTTCTTTTTTGATTTGTAAAATACTAGAGGTTGAATGGTAACTTGCCACCTCAGGTAACTTATGTTAACACTTAATTTGAATACTTTCATTGATTGGCTACAAGCTATTTCATAAATTCTACTAGCAGCTACTGCTCAAATGTAAACTTTGTGTTCAAATATCTTAAGTGGTTATTTAATTATGACAGCTGATACTGTCATTGTTTGACGGGACACCAGTTGTGACGTAGTTGTTGTTTGTAACAGACCACCAGTTGTGACAAGTGTTGTTTGTGACAGACCAGTTGTGACATAAATGTTGGTGGGTGTAACAGACCAC